>WNGQ01000649.1_pt1 | contig 80345 bp, 88 predicted proteins | sample 5407661 | NCBI WGS metagenome assembly WNGQ01 (sample SAMN13153382, study PRJNA577476) | soil metagenome | isolation source: 60 cm soil or saprolite under Garry oak tree replicate 2 | place: USA:California | collected 2016-06-15
TCGAGAAGCGCGGCGTCGAGGTGGAGTACGCGATCCATCCGGTGGCGGGGCGCATGCCGGGCCACATGAACGTCCTGCTCGCCGAGGCCAATGTGCCTTACGAGCAGCTCAAGGAGATGGACCAGGTCAACGACGACTTCAAGAACGCGGATGTGGCGCTGATCGTCGGCGCCAACGACGTCGTCAATCCCGCCGCACGGACGACGCCCGGCAGCCCGATCTATGGAATGCCGATCCTCAACGCCGACCAGGCCAAGAACGTCATCTTCATCAAGCGCTCGATGCGGCCGGGGTTTGCCGGGATCGAGAACGACCTGATGTATGGGCCCAAGACGGTGATGTTCTTCGGCGATGCCAAGGATTCCCTGACGAAGCTCGTAAGCGCCGTCAAAGCAGCCTAGACCGAGGTTTGAACTAGACGAAGTGGGGCCGCAGGGCGGATTCACTCCGCCCGTCACCCAGCGTGAACCACCAAACGCAGCCTGGCGCCGTATGTGGAAGGAGGGGGTCCGTGGGGAGGCCTGCCTCCCCCGCGCTAGAAATTAGACGAGGTGGAGCCATAGGCCGGATTCATTCCGGCCGTCTCCGGCCCGTCAACCGCCAGACGCCTCAGGCGTGGACTGTGGAAGGAGGGGGTCCGTGGGGGAGGCCTGCCTCCCCCGCGCTTCCAGGCCTGCCTCCCCCGCGATCAAAAAACGAGGCTCCTGACCAAGCGGTAGGAGCCTCGCGCCGCGAAGAGGGTGTGGTGCACAAAATGCTATTGCCGGGCCATACAAATTGTTAGTGGGCCAGCCACAATAACCCCCCTCTGGCATTGTGCGGATCGGGCTGGTCCTCGCCGCCCGCCCGGGAAATTCTCAGGAGTCTCTAATCTTCAGGACCCGCTCGAGGTCCCTGGTGTCGAACGGGCTGGCCAGGCGCAACACGAAGTGCTGCAGGCCGGCCTCGAGCCATCCGTCGATCACCTTGGCAGAGAGGGCGCTGAGGTTCGCGGTTCGCTCGATCTCGCGAGGATCCCGACCCAGGCGCCGGCACCACTCGTCGAGCACGGCCGACTTCTCCGCGTACTCCTCCAGGGAGCTGATCGTGTTCCACATCTGGGCGTGCTCGGCGACGAGTCGCAGCATCACCCTCTCGCCACGCCCCGCGATGAGGATCGGCATCGGTCCGGCGGGCCCCGGCCGCAACTTTTCGATCCTTCGCTTGATCCGCGGCAGAGCTTCTTTGAGCGAGCGCACCCGATCGGCTGCCTCTCCGAACTCGTAGCCATACTCGTCGTAGTCGCGCTCGAACCATCCGGCGCCGAGCCCGAAGACGAGCCTCCCGCCGGAGAGCTGGTCCACGGTCGCGGCAACCGTCGCGAGCAGGTCCGGGTTGCGGTAGCCGATGCATGTGACCATCGGACCTATCTGCGGCGCCCGCGTATCGACGGCGGCGGCCGCCAGCAGTGACCAGCATTCGAAGTGATTGCCGTTGGGATTGCCGTACAGCGGAAAGAAGTGGTCCCAGAACCAGATGCTGTCCACGCCGAGCTCATCCACGCGGCGCCACGCATCGCGCAGCTCCTGGATGGTGCATTGCTGCGGATGGATCGTCACTCCAACCTTGAACGGGCGGGTCAATGACACTCCTGTGAGATTATCGATGCGGCATGGCGGGGGAACTGATTCCGACTTCAGTCGACCCTGTCAGCGCGGACGCCGATTTCTGGAAACGGCTCCACCAGTTTCGGCGTGTGCGGCAGGACGAATTACGGCCCGACGATCCCATCCGCCCCGACGCTGACGAGGAAGCGCACATGAAGCGGGTCAACCCTTTTCACGTCGAAGAGCGCTTCGAGGTCTCTCACGGCGGCCGGATGCTCGGCTGGCTGCAAGGCTTTGCACTCACGCCGAAGTCGCCTGAATACGAATCCAACAAACATATCTACGAAGCCGACATATACGTGCGCGTGGAGATGCGGCGTCGCGGTATCGGGACGTCGATGCTGCCCGTCGTGCTTCAGCTCATGGATCGTCGAGGCGCGACCAAGCTCGACTTCTGGGTCGAGGAGGAGTCGGGGCACGGGTTCATGAAGTGGCTGGGTGCCGAGCCGAAGCTGAGCTCGATCGAGAGCCGGCTTAAGTTCTCCGAGCTCGACTGGCCCGCGCTCGAGCGATGGGTCGCCGACGGGCCCAGGCGGTCGCCGCACACGAGCCTCGAGATCATCGACGGCCACATGCCCGAAGACAGCTGGGCCGAGTTTGCACCCCAGCTCTCGGCGATGCTGAACACCATCCCGTTCGAGCAGCTCGACCGCGGCGAGATCGTCGTGACGCCGGAAACGATGCGCGACTTCAATGAGCGGCTCGACATGAGCGGTGAGGTGCAGCACACAGCGCTCACGCGAGAGCCGGACGGAACGATGTCAGGCATCACCGACGTCGTGTGGGCGCCGTACCGGCCCACGATCATCCACCAGCGCTTCACAGGAGTGCAGCCCGCCGCGCGCGGCCGCGGCCTTGGGAAGTGGCTCAAGGCGACGATGCTGCTGCATGTCCGTGAGCTTTACCCGGACACGCAGTGGGTCGTCACCGACAACGCCGGCTCCAACGCGCCCATGCTGGCGATCAACCGCGCGCTCGGCTTCAAGCCGTATCGAAGCGGCTCCGAGTACCAGATCACCCGCGATCAGCTCACGGAACGGCTGAAGGCGCTCCGGATCTAGGCCTGGCGGGTGCGCTGCACGCTGCGCACGAGCAGGATGACCCCGACGATGATCAGCAGCGCCGGCAGCGCCGCCTTGCCCACAGGGCCGAATGCGTCGCGCCCGCTCACGCCGAGGATCGACTCGAAGAGAACGAACCCGATCAGGAAGATCATCAGGCTGATGAACATCAGCGCGCGGCCCGTCGCAAGCGCGTGGCGGTCGCGATCCCGCAGGGCCTGCAGGTACATGCCGAGTCCCACGCCGCCCGGAATGACGAGCGCCCACGCGTACGCCCAGATCGCCCAGTGGTCGGTCGCGCCCGAATAGGCGAGCACGAGGCCTAGCACGGTGACGATACCCCCCGGAATCGTGGCCGCCGCGCCGACGCTGACGAAGCCCACGACGAGTAGGGTCAGGCCGGGGATGATGATGAAAAGCGGCCATCCGTACTGCGTGAGGTCGACGCCGGATATCACCACCAGCAGGGCGAAGATTCCGACGACCACGAGCACGATGCCCAGCGCAGCGCTCGACCCCGCGCGCCGGACCTGGCCTGGATAGGGGACCGCGTTCAGGTAGGGCGGCGGCGGTGGTGCCTCGGTGACCGGGGCCGGTGGGGTCTCGGCTGGAGTCATTGTCTTCTCAGGTTCGGCCGCACCGGGGGTCTCTGCGGTCTCCGACGCCTCGACCGGCTCCGGTTTCTCGACCGGCTCGCTTTCGGCGTCGAAAGCTGCGCCACCTTCCTCCTTCTTGCCCGCAAAGATGTCGGGACTGCCTGCCAGAAGGTCCGGCGTCACATGGACCATGTCGTCCTTGACGGAGGCGTCGTCGGTTCCCTCGTCGCCGGCCGGTGTCGAGCTCGGGTCAGGCGTCTTGCCGAGGCTGGCTCGCTTTCGCTTGCTCATCGGACGAAAGCTTACCTGCCCACCCTGACCGCGAACATCGGGTTGACCGGGCCATGGCCGCGGCCCACTTCGATTGAGCTGGCGATGGCGTGAGTGATGAAAGATTTGGCCTCTCGAACCGCCTCGAGTGGTTCCGCGCCGCGTGCTAGCAGTGCGGTGATGGCCGCGGAAAAAACGCATCCGCTGCCGTGAGTGTTTCGAGTCTCGATCCTTTCTGCTTCGAGCTCGACGAGATGGGATCCGTCGCAAAACACGTCGGTCACATCGCTCGCTGCGTGGCCGCCTTTGACGACCGCGGCCCGCGCACCCATCGCAGCGAGGTCACGCGCGGCCTGGCGTCGTTCGTCGAGGCTTCGGATCTCGCGACCGAGCAACACCTGCGCCTCCGGGAGGTTGGGCGTCAATACGGCCGCCAGCGGGAGAAGCCGCTCCCGCAAAGCGGCCACCGCGTCTTCGCGCAGCAGCCTGGCGCCGCCCTTGGCAACCATCACCGGATCGACGACGAGGTTGCTGATCCCGTGGTGCTCGATGGCTTCGGCGACCGCGGCGATGATCGCCGCGCTCGAGAGCATTCCCGTCTTTGCGGCCTGCACCCCGAGGTCGTTGACGACAACGTCGATCTGCTCGCGGATCAAAGCAGTTGGCAGCTCGAGGATGTCGGTCACGCCGGTCGTGTTCTGAGCCGTGATCGCGGTCAGGGCCGAGGTTCCGTGCACGCCCAGGACGGCGAATGTCTTGAGGTCGGCCTGGATCCCGGCGCCGCCCCCGGAGTCAGAGCCGGCGATCGTCATCACGACCGGCAGCTTCATGCTTGCGCTCGCCTCAAAGCCGCATAAGTCCCGGCCGCGACTGCGAGGCCGATGAGTCCGCTCAGGTCGGCCCCATGCAGGAAATCGATGAGCGGCTGGTTGGGAAAGTTCGCGCTCGGAAAGACTCCGGCGAACAGATTCGGGTAGTTGACGAAAACCAGGCTGACCACCGTCCCGACGAGCCAGGCGACGAGGGCGTGCGACGGACGGGTGTCCTTGAGAACGAAGAACGCCAGCAGCACGACCGCGGCCCACGCCGGCGCCCAGAGGTAGGTGAGGATCAGAAAGTCCGTGTAGGCGGTGTGGAAGTCGGTGATGAGCACCGCGTACGTGGCGAGGATCGCCCCGAGGACGCCGCATCCAAGCGCGGTCTGCCAGCGCTGGAGACGAACACCGAGGGTGAGCGTGACCAGACCCGCGGTGTATACGTCGAGATAGTTCGCCCAGATCTCACCGACGATCACGAACAGGAAAAACGGCACCGCCACCCAGCCGCCGTGCTTGCTGATGACGGCGATCGGGCCGTTGGGGTCGCTTGCAGCCAGCGTTGGATCGATGGTGGGGATGAGGAGTCCGAAGAGTCCAAGCAGGAGCATGGGGAGGACGATCCCAGCGACCGGCCACAACGTGACTGCGCGGGACGAGCTCGAGCGAGGCAGGTAGCGCGAGTAGTCGCTGGCGAACGGATACCACGACGCGACCAGTGCGAAACAGGACATGAAGCCGAGGACGAATGCGCCGGGATAATCAGCCCCGCTGCGGGTGGGACCTGCGGACCAGTTCATCTGTCCGGCGAGCGCGATGAAGAGGGCGGCCGAGAGACCTGCGAAGGCGATCGCGCCCCAGGTCTCGAGGACCTGGATGGTCTTGTGCCCGTAGATCGCCACAGCGATGCTGGCGGCTGCTATCGCCACGGTCCACGCGAAGGTTGCAAACCGACCGCCTCCACCCAGCAGCTGAGAGCCTGCCTGGGCGGCGATCACGGTGTCCACCGCAAACCATCCCACGGCGAGGAAGAGGGTCAGGAAAGCGCCGGCTTTCGCGCCCGCGCCGCCCATGAGGCGCCGCGTGAAGATGATCTGGGCAAGGCCCGACCGCACGCCGGTGTTGCTGAGCAAGCCGAGAATCAACGCCCCGGCGACCGAGCCCAGAGCGACCGCCAGCAGCCCGTCCCACACGCCCAGGCCGAAGTAGTTGGTGAGGAGGCTTGCCGTCAGCACGCTCGCGTAATTGACGAAGGCGCCGGCCCAGAGGAAGCCGAGCTCGCGTGGCTTGCCGTGGCGCTGCGCATCTGGAACCGCGTCGAGCCCGAGCGATTCGACCTTGAGGAACTCGTCGCGTGCGACGGCGGTGCTTTCCATTCCCATCCCTCCGCTGGCATTACCCAGTTCAGGTTCATGCGGTCGGCGCGTCGGCGCCCTCTCAGCCCGGCTCGAAAAGACGAGCTCCCGCTACTGAATCGATCTTAGTCAGTCCGCCACGGGGCCGGAAGGAGGTGGGACAGGATTCGGTACACCTCCGGGTTCAACGCAAGCCCGACGTGACTGCCGCGCACCTCGATCGCGTTCACGTCCGGCCGCAGGCATGCCTTCCAGTTCACGACGCCGTCGGAGCGCGAGTAGATGGACGTCGTCGGAACGCGAGGCCCGGACCGCAGGTCGCGGAGGAAGCGCATCTCGACCGAGGCCGGATGCCGGTATCGCACCGCGTTGAACAGGTGGGCGGCGTGTACGCCCGCCATGGTCAGCGGATGCACGTCGAACGGATCGCTCAACGGCGAGCCCAGCGTGATCACCTGCTCCACGAGGTCCGGCTTGCGGTGGGAGAGGACTTTCGCCAGCACACCGCCTCTGCTGTGACCGACGATCGAGACCCGCGCCCCGGTTTTCCGGTTCATCGCGAGCAGCGTGTCGATCAGGGGCCGGAGCATGACCTCCGAGTACATGACGTTGAATGACAGCCCGGCGAGGCGCGGCCGGTAGCCGACCCGACGCAGCCAGTCGTACTGCGTGCGCAGCGTCCAGTCGCCGGCGAGAAATCCGGGAATGAGCAGGACCGGCTTGCGCCAGCCCGACGGCACGTCCACGCCGCGAAAGACCGGGTCGCGGATCAAGCGGAGGAATTCGAGGTAGAAGCGCCCTTCGAGCCACATCGGAGGGATCGGGTCCCAGCGGCCCAGCCGGCGAAGCCGGGGAAGGACCGACGCCGAGACCTGTGACCGTCCCGGGCGCTTGCTATGTGGTGGTTCTGAGACCGTGGCCAACTGTTGCTGCTGGTTGTGACTCCGTCATGAGACTGCAGCGGGCTGAAGTGGGATTCTAAATCCGTCCCACCGGCGCAGCACCCGCATAAAACCATCCGGCGTTTCCATCATCGGCACGTGACCGACGCCTTCGAGAACCTCGAGCGGCCAGTCAGGTCGTCGCCGGTGCAGCTCCCGAGCGGCCGGGACGGGAATCAATCGATCCAGGCTTCCGTGAATGATCAGTGTCGCTGCCGTGACCGCCGCGACCCTGGACCAGAATCTCGGATCGGCCATGCGCAGGCCGATCGAGCGCGACGCCTGGATGAACGCGCGCGCGTTCTGGCGGCCGAGGTGCTCACGCTCGCGAGTCAGCCGGACGTGCGCCTCCACAACCTCCGGGTCCACCCGCGACGCATCGGCGCACACGAGCTCGAGCGCGCGCTTGACGAGCGCTTCAGGTCCGAGCTCCCGCAGCTGGCGGTCGAGCAGCGTGCTCGCGAGACCGGGAATCGAAAGGGCCGCCATCGCGCCAAGCATCAAGGGCTCGGGCCTGCGCACGTGGACGCCGGGTATCGCGGCATCGACAAGCACGCAAGCGGTGACCGAGGAGGGATGATCGGCGGCCTCCAGGATCGTGATGTGGCCGCCCATCGAGTTGCCAATCAGGAGCACGCGCTCCCCAATCACCTTCTCGATGAAGTCGTGGACGAGCGATGCATTGGCGCCTACCGTCGCCGAGCGGCCGGAGAGTGGGGTCTGGCCGAAACCGGCCAGGTCCAGGGCGATCGCCCGATGCGTCTTGGCGATGTGGGGCCCAACCGCCATCCAGTTGAGCGCATTGCCGCCGAGGCCGTGAACCATGAGCACGGTCGGCCCGGAGCCGCCGAAGTCGAGGTAATGGACCGCCCCGCCGACGTTCGCGACCTTATGCCGCACTGCGTCAAAATGCTACGCGAGGATTCCGGCCCCCATGCGCATCAGGATCTCGGCGACCGCAGCGGCCGACCGTCGCCCGTCCTGGTGAAGGCGGTCGAACAGGGCGAAGGAGGTGAGGGCTCCGACCACATCCTGCGCTTCGCGCAAAGAACAGCCGGCCCGCAGTGCGTCAGCGGACGCAAGGCGCTCGGCCAGGTGCCGCGCGGCGTCGGGATCACCGTGTTCCGTTTCCGGCAGGTAGCGGAAGAGCGCCGGGTGGGCAGCCCACGCCGAGCAAGCTCGTTGGAGGAGCAGCCTGAGTGCCTCGCGCGGGTCCTCAGAGTCGGGTTCGATGACCATCGGATGAGGGACCGCCGCCTCGAGCAGTCTGGCCCTGGACCCGAACCGGTTGTAGATCGTGAGCCGCGACACCCCGGCCCGCCGGGCCACCGCGCCCACGCTGAGACCGGATGGCGAGCCCTCGATCAGAACCTGACGGGCGGCGGACACGATGGCGGCGGCCGTCCGGTAGACCGAAGCCTGGCGCCGGCCCAACCGGTACGGGCGAGGGATCACCAAATCAAATTAACATACTGTCTGATCAAGCAAATAGGTTGGCGGTCGGGATCGCTTCGGACGGCGAACACCTACCATCGCTGCCTGTGAGGTTGTGGAACCCGCTCGCGGTGCGCGAGTTCTCCGCCCTGCTCCGAGACCCCGTGTTCCGCGGACGCGGGGTGCCACGTGGTGACGGGCGGCCGGTCCTGCTGGTCCCGGGATTCCTGGCCGGGGACTGGACGCTTCGGGTGCTCGAGGGCTGGCTGCAGCGGATCGGTTACCGAGCCTACCTCTCTGGGATATTCCTTAACGTCCAGCACTCGGAGCGCATGCTGGCCGTGCTCCGGCGTCGCGTGGCCGAGATCCAGAAGGAGACGGACTCGAAGGTCAGCCTGATCGGCCACAGCCGCGGCGGTCTGCTCGCCAAGGTGCTCTCCCAGCGCAAGCCGAAGACCATCGAGCAGGTCATCGCTTTGGGATCGCCGCTGGCGGACTGGACCGACCTCGCCGCGGTCACTCACCACGCCGTGGGGCTGGTGCGCGTCGCCAACGAGCTGGCCTACGGTCGCCGCTTGAACCCCGAAGGGCGCTTCACGTATGACCTGAAGCTGGCGCCGCTCGTGCCCACGACCTCGATCTTCACCAGGGCGGACGACGTTGTGAACTTCCGCTCGTGCCTGCGGCCCGACGTCCCCGCCATTCCGGTCTGGGGATCCCACAACGGACTGGTCGTGAACCCCGAGGTTTACCGCGTGGTCGGTCGTCTTCTCGCTCGTCCACGCAACCTCGACCGCGAATGATCGCCGTCGCCGTCGCGATGTCGCTCGCCGCGGCCGTGTTCCACGGGACATGGAACGTCCTCGTCAAGGTCAGCGGCGATCCGATCGCGACCTTCCGCCGCGCGAGCCTGACGGCCGCCGTGGTGGCGAACATCGCCCTGCCCCTGTCCTGGCTCGTACTCGGCGTGCCCCACCTGTCGATCGGCGCCGCGCTGCTGTGCCTGGTCTCATCGTTGCTCGAGACCACCTACCTCTGGCTCCTCTCGGCCGCCTACCGGCGGGGCGAGCTCTCGTCCGTCTATCCGATCGCCCGCGGCTCGGCTCCGCTGCTCAGCGTCCTGATCGGGCTGACCGTGCTCGGAGAGCGTCTGACCTCTCCCCAGCTCGTCGGGGTGGGCCTCCTCGTGCTGGGAATCCTGGCGGTGACGGTCTCCCAGGCCGGCGGCCGTGCCACGCTGCCGGCCTTGCTTACCGGGGTGGCCATCGCCTCCTATACAACGGTCGACCGGATCGGCGTTCGTCTGGCCACGCCGTACCTCTACGCGTGGCTGCTGTTCACGCTCATGGCGATCGAGCTGCCGATCTCGATCTGGGTCGCGTCGGCTCTGCGCCTGTACCGGACACCCGACTCGATCCAGCCGCCGTCCTGGCGGCAGTCGGCCCTGATCGGGACGTTTTTCTGGGCCGGATACTTCCTCGTCCTGTGGGCGCTCAGCCTCGCCCCGCTGGCCGTGGTCGCCCCGGTGCGTGAGATCGCGGTGGTGGCGGTGGCGGTTTGGGGCGTCTGGCAACTGGGTGAGCGGAATCGAGCGTCGATCAAGCTTGCCGGGGCCGCGGCGACGCTCCTCGGAGTCGGTCTCCTGGCCGTCTAGAGGGCCGCCGCTTCGGTGGTAAGGTACTTCTGTCCCCGGAGTCGGGTGATGTTCGCCGCGGTCGGATCTTCTCGAAAGGACCCGTGCGTTCGTCAGCAACTTTCGAGAAGAGGAGTTTGTCGATGCCGACAGGGACCATCAAGAAACTGGTCTCCGACCGGGGATTCGGTTTCATCGCGGCCGAAGACGGTAAGGAATACTTCTTCCACTCTCTCAAGGCCGGCGCCAGGTGCGACCGGCCTTTTTTGTTGCCGAGCCGCGGCACACCGGCTCGACATGAGCGGTGCAGCCACATCGCGCGCCTTCGAGCTCGAACCACTCGGCGAGTACTCGCTGCGCGAGAGCGCGGGCTTCATCGACGCATGGCACGAAGCCCCATCAGAAGGCGGGAAGACCGAGGGTCATCTGCACCTGGCGTTCTTGACCGACGGCGAGTGGATCCCGGTTGGGGTCTGCTTGCAACAGAACGCGACGGGGCTCGTGCACGGCACTGTCTACGGTGAGGCGGCTCCGGCCATGGTCAGGCCACAGACGGCACGAATCCTGAGCCTCGACGTCGACGGTCGTGGCTGGCCCGACGTTGCACGACGCGACGCTGTCGTGGCCGGCCTGCAGCGCAGGTTCCGTGGATTTCGTCCGGTCAACTGGTCCAACGCGTACGAGGCCGCGGCGTGGTGCCTCGTCTCTTCGCGGATCAATATGCGTCAGGCGCAGGGCATCAAGGACCGGATGTGTCGCGAGCTCGGGGCATCGATCGACATCCACGGCCATCGCCTGTTTTGTTTCCCTGCGCCAGAGGCGCTGGTCCACCTGAAATCGTTCAAGGGCCTCTTTGGGCGGAAGGTCGAATATCTCAACGAGCTGGGGCGGGCGGCGCTCGCAGGCCAGCTGGACACCGAGACTCTGCGGGCACTGCAGGAAGGCGAAGCGCTCGCGAGCCTCAAACAGCTCAAGGGAATCGGTGAGTTCGGCTCGCAGCTCGTGCGGCTGCGTGCGCTGAGCGCGGTCGATGAGCTGCCCACCGCCGAGCCGCGGCTCCTCGGTGCGGTGCGCAACGAATACGGGCTGACCCACGATCCGAGCTACGGCGAGCTCGGCCAGATTGCGGAGTCGTGGCGGCCGTACCGGATGTGGGTTGCGGTCTGCCTGCGGCGAACGCTGACGGGTGCCGGAATGATGCACTCGCGCGCATCGGGCTGATCGCGCTCTCTTCGCTCTCTTAACAGGCTGGGTTGATCGGGCGATTTTTTTCGCCTAGCCTCGCCCGAGGTGTTGCTGGCGGGGGAGGGACCGGCGGACATGTCCACTCTGATGGCATGCGCTCGCAGCCGTGGAGGGCCCTGGGTCACGCCAGGTTGCCGCTGGCATGAATACATCCTCACAGGAGGGCCCAGCCAGGGCCCTGGAAAATTTCGGCGCAGAGATTAACTGAGCGTCAGGCCGTCTATCGCGCGGAATTGCTCATGACTCATCACGAGGAGACGTGACGGCGCGACCGCCGACACGTTTGCTTCGTTGAGACCTCGCTCGCGCATCGCGCACCACCCAAAGCTGTCGCCCGGTCCGAGCGTCTCGCGCCGGCCGCCGCGACAGGTCTCGAGCCGGCCCGACGCGACGATCAACAGCTGATGGCACAGCCGTCCCTCGGCAGCCAGCTGCGATCCCGCTCCGACGGACTGCTCGTCGACGTACGACGCGAGGCCGCGCAGCTGCGACTCGCTGAAGCGGGCGAGCTCTTTCGTGCTGCGGAGAATGCGGATCCGCTCCCGGTTGCTCACGACGCCTGCTCCGCTGCCAAAGGCATGACCCCTTCCCCGACTCCGCCGGAAAAGGCGAGGCGGATGCCGGGCGCGACTCGCTTCAGCAGCTTCAGCACGCCGAAGTTGTCGCCCTGCACGTCGACGCTAAACCCGGTGATCCCCTCCGCCTTCGCGCGCTCCGCGAGCGCGGCGACCAACCGCGTGCCCAGCCCCTGCCGCTGCCACGCATCGGCGACCACGATGGCCAGGTCGGCGTGGACCGAGCCGGCCCGCCGCGAGTACTGGGCGACGCCGACCAGCTCGCCGTCCTCGACCGCGGCCACCGCCTCCCGGTCGTGGTGGTCGAGCCGCAAGAGCAAGGACGTGAAGTACTCCGCCCTCACCACCGGGCTGTGGAACCGGCGATAGACCGACTGCGGCGACAACCGATGAAAGAGCCTCACCGCGAGCCCTGTGTCCGATGGATCCAGGCTCGCCAGCCCGGGCCGTCCTTTGCACGCCGACTCGATCTCGACCATCTGCATTCAGCCTCCAACGCAAACAAATAGCACGACCGGTCGTATAAGTCAATAGTAATCGACCGTTCGTGCTAATATCGGCCTGAAAGCAAATGGCCGTTCAGCAATCGACCGACCGCCGCCGCCTGCGCGGCCAGAAGACCCGGCAGGCGATTCTTCTTCACGCGGCGCGGGTGGGGTCTGCCGAAGGCTTGGAAGCGATCTCCCTGCAGCGCCTCGCCGGCGACCTGGGGATCAGCAAGAGCGGGCTCTTCGCCCATTTCGGCTCCAAGGAGGAGCTGCACCTGGCGACGATCGCGACGGCGGCACAGATCTTCACCGAGGAGGTCATCCGTCCCGCGCTGGCCGTGCCGCGCGGCGCCGGGCGCGTTCTCGCCCTGTGCAACGCATGGCTTTCTTACGTCGAGCGGGGGGTGTTTCCTGGTGGCTGCTTCTTCGAGGCGGTGGCCGCAGAGTTCGACAGCAGGCGGCCGGGACCGGTCCGCGACTCTGCGCTCGAGAAGAAGAACTACTGGTCCTACAGCCTGGAGCGCGCCGTGCGAGAGGCGCAGCAGGCAGGCGACATCGACCCGGAGGTCGACTCGGACCAGCTCGCATGGGAGCTCGACAGCCTGCTCGGCGGCGCGAACAGCGGGTTCAAGGGCGGCGACGGCGTGAAGGCCATCGAGCGAGGGCGGCGCGCGATCCATGACCGCCTCTCGCGCGCGTCAGTGGGAGTGGCTGCGCACCAGCATCATGGCGGCGGCCCACAGAAGACCGCCGCTGATCAGCAGGACCCACATCGTCCACGGGATGAGCGAGAACTCGACCAGGGCGCCGAAGATGCACATGGCGGCGGCGCCCGCAAGCAGGAAGGAGCCGGGTAACAGGAGCCACGCCGAGTACCACGGCGGTTGAACCACATCCCCGCGGTCGAGCATGCGGCCCGCGCCGAAAACCAGGCCCGCCGTGAGCACCGACGGCCCGCTCAAGCCCATCGCCCACCGCAGCTCCACCAAACCGGTGCCCGCGGCGAGAAGCGGCTGCACACCTGCCATCGCCAGTCCAGCCGCCACCGCGAACGCGACCAGCCGAAGGATTGCGCTTGGCCGCGGCACGTTCACAGAACGGGCACGGGCGCAGGCTGCACGAAGACTGGTTGCGTCGCCACCCAGCCGAGCTGCACGTCACGGTAAAAATCGGGCTGCGAGAGCTGGGTCATGAACCATTCATTGAACGTCCGCGCCCGGCCGGCGAGTCCCACGTCGCTCGTGATTCCTCCGGCGTAGGGCTGGCGCGGTAGGCCGCTCGCCAGGTCGGGAGAGCCGTAGAAGTCGTCGGTTCCGTAGACCGACGTCGATGCATACGAATAGATCGCCACGCCGAGCACCCGATTTCCCCCGGTTGACGTGGAGAGCACGCGGCGGATCTGGGCCAGCGTGTCCTCCGGATAGTTGAGAAACGCGCCGACTCCGATCACGACTCGATTGGCGAAACCCGAGTCCTTCTCGAAAGCCAACCACCGCTCAAACCATCCCTTTTGCCGCGCGCTCCAGTCGCTGTCGTAGTTCATCGGCACGGCCAGGTCGAGGTACCCCTTGACCATCCACTCGCGCCAGTCCTGAAACACCGACCTGTATGCCGAGGTCAGCTCCCAGTCCGTGGCCGATGCCGGCCCGCCACCGAAACAGATGAGCGCTCCGCTCAACTTCACCGACGGCTTGTCCTGCTGCAGGTCGTTGTGGAGGTCGCGGACGAACGCCGTCACGCGCGCCCTTCGCCACGCCTGCCACCGCGGGTCATCCGGGTCGGGCGGGGCGACCGCGCCCGTCTCCGCCATATAGAGGCTGACGGCGCTTGCGCTGTATCCCCAATCGACGCCCGGATAGCGGACGAAATCCAGATGGATGCCGTCGACGTCGTAATTGCCGGCAAGGTCGATGAAGAGGCGATGCAGGTAGATCTGGACCTCGGGCACGCCCGGATCCAGGTAGGCGCTGGTCTGGCCGTCGGCGGAGCGGTTCCCCCAATCGCTGCCGTGACGCGCGTACACGCGGCTCGATTGACCCGCGAAAAAGGTGTTCACCCAGGCGTGCACCTCGATCCTTGGCACCGATGCGTGCGCGAGCCGGACGATATAGGCCAGTGGGTCGAAGTCGCGCGGGCCGGCAATGTCTTTCGCGCGCGGCTCGTCGGCGCGGTTGAAGTACGCGTCGCCTGCTTTGCGGACCTGCACGATCAGCGTGTTCAGGTTGGCTCGCCGCGCATCGGACACGAGCTTTTCGACCTGGGCCGGCGACTTGATTCCATCGTGGAAGGCATCGACCCAGATCGCGCGGTACTCGGGCGGCCCCAGCACCAGCGGAGTCGGTGACGGCGAAGGCGTGGCTGAGACCAGAGCAATGCTGAACAGGAAGCACGCGGCCGGCCGCCGCATCACGCGACGGCGATCAGGACGTGATTGCGACCCGACGTTTCGATGGGGCCGGGGTGCTCGCGGCGGAGCGACGCAACGGCGTCGTCGATGAACGCCCTCCGCTGGCCGGGACCGAGGGTCTCGACGCGGGACGCCAGGTCCCACCAGCTCATGCACAGCGATACGAGCTGCTCGGCCGACGCCCAGAGCACCTTCTCCTCGATGAGCTCCACCGTCGCGTTCACAAAGCATGCTTCCAGAGCAGCACCGCGAAATGCTGCCGCGTCACCGACCGCCGAACGCGTGGTCTTCTGATCGGTCGCCACGGGCGCCGGCGGCAGCCACCGCTCGACGACCTCGTCCAGCACCTTCCACGGGCGCTGGTGGGCGTCGTTCAATGGCACGCTCGCGGCAAATCGCGAGCCGGGACGCAGCACGCGGTGCGCCTCGCGCAGCGCGCGGGCGAGGTCGGGTGCGAACTGGAGACCATGACCGCAAGCAGCGGCGTCGAACGAGTCGTCCCCAAACACCAGCTCCTCGATATCCATGACCTCGAACGTCGCGTTCGCGATTCCGGCCGCGCGAGCCAGCTCGACCATTCCGACCGCCAGGTCGATGCCGACGACCTCGCCATCGGGGGCGACCTGGGCGGCGAGTGGCTTGCTCAGAGTTCCCGGACCGCAGGCCAGGTCGAGCACGCGCATCCCAGGCTTCAGCTCGAGAAGGTCGATCACGCGCTGCCGGCCGCGAGCCTGTCCGCGCGCCATGATGTCGTCGAGCCGGCGTTGATAGGCCGCCGCGTGGCGGCTGAAGATGGTCGGGAACAGCTCTTTCGATTTCACCTCCACTCTCGCTCCAACCACGCCGCGGCACGAAGCGTTTCGTTGTTGCGGCGCCCGACCACCTGTACGCCGACCGGCAGGCCCTTGGCCGGCGCGGGCAGCACCGCGACCGGTTGATGAGTCGTGTTGAACGGCCGCGTGAACCTTGACAGCGGCTCGCGAACCTCGTCGGCCGTGTCCACCGGCGGGGCCACGATGGCGGTGGCCGGCAGGATCATCGCGTCGATTGCGTCCATTGCGTGATGGGCAGCGACCTCGAGCCTCTCTCGCTCACCCATGGCCTCTTCGTAAGCGGCTCGCGAGATCTCTAAGCCGCGGCGGATGAGGCGCAGCACGTCGGCCCCGTACTTCTCCGGGGATTGGGTGGCCCAACGTCGGTGGTAATCGGCCGCTTCGTAAAGCAGGATCGTGAGCCCAACCTGGAACAGGGGCTCGCGGTCGATGAACCCGATCTCTGGGACGCCCTCTGAGACAGCAGCCCATGCCCGCGCCGTCGGCTCGTCCAGCCCGGAAATCCAACCCGCCGGAACCGCAAGACGCGGCCTGGTCAACCCGTCGAGGGAGATCGATTCGCCCGACATCAACGTGTAGGCGCGCGCCGTTTCCGCGATGGTCGGCGCCATCGGGCCAAGCGTGTCCAGCGACCGGCTCAGTGGGATCACGCCTCTGATGTCGATGCTGCCGAACGCCGGCTTGAAACCCGCGACGCCGCAGAGTGATCCGGGGATCCGGATCGAACCGCCGGTGTCGCTGCCGATCGCCCAGTCGCACATCCCCGTCGCGACGGCCACCGCCGAACCGCCCGAGGATCCGCCCGCGACGCGGCTCGGGTCGTGAGGGTTGAGCACATTGCCGTAATGCGGGTTGAGGCTCGTCACCCCGTACGCGAACTCGTGAAGGTTCGCCTTGCCGACCACGACGCAGCCCACCTGTCTGAGCCGCGCGATCACCGGAGCATCGTCCTCGGCCGCCGTGTCGGGGAGGATCACACCTCCTGCGGTCGTGACCATTCCCGCGACGTCGACCAGGTCCTTGACAGCGACCACATCACCGCTGCCGTGCTCGTGCGAGACGGCTATGAATGCTTTGAGCTCAGACCGTTCCCGAATCCGGGACCTCGCCCCCTCCAGGTCCATCGCACCCAATTCTCGGCTCTGGCCGGGGGCCGCCGCGTTATCCTTGCCCGCTGATGTCCGGTCCCACAGGAGGCTTCACCGGCGCCAACCTCAGCTGGAGCAAGGTCGACGTGCTGACGTCTTTCGAGCGCCTTACGGCCGAGATCCAGGTTCGGGGGGGCCGGCTTCGCGAGACGATCAACGACCCCGAGCCGCTATTTCACATGCGCAACGTCAGCGCCGAGCCGTTGCTTCCCGGCGCTGTTCCGCTGAGCGGGGTTCCAGAAGGGCTGTTCAACAAGAACCTCATCGGCGGGATTCGGAGCGTAGAGCCCGAGCCGCCGCCCGCCGACCAGGTGGCGGAGATGATGCGGCGGTACGTGATGTTCCAGGCCGCAAGCTTCATGGTGACCGGGGCGGCCGAATTTCCGACCGCGACCGATCCCTCGATGCACAACGAGATACTCATGAAGGCCCGCTTCTTTCCGATCGTCGACGCCACGATCACGGTGTTCGGGATCGCGGGCAAGAGCTGGACCCAGCCGAACATCTGGGTCAACCGCGACCTGATGCTGGCGGTGTTTCTAGGCTGACCTTCCGAGGAGCCTGGCGAACCGCACCTTCACCAGGTGCCAGAACAGCGCAAACGCGCTGACCGGCTTCGCCGTCTGAAGGGGTGCGGGCCGGGCCTCCGCCGAACGCTCGACAGCCGCCGCGACGTCGTCTTCCGCCGGCTCATCGGCCTCGAGGTTGGCCTGGATGCAGTTGGCCATGTCCTGGATCAGCCGCTTGGAGACGTCTTCCATGACGCCGCGCCCGAACTGAGCCACCCTCCCCGCGACGTGATATTCGGTCACGATCTGGACCAGGGAATCCTCGCCGGCTGTCTGCACGTGCATCTGCGCGGTCGCGCGCGCGGAGCCCGGACCCGTTGTCTCTCGACCTTCCGCCGAGAGAGTAGCGCGGCGCTCCTCGTCGTTCCGGTCTGAGATCCGTGCCGTGCCGCTGTAGGCGACCGTGATCGGGCCGACCTTGACCTTGACCTTCCCCTTGAAGGTGGTCTGGTCGACGACCTCGGTCAGCTCGGCGCCGGGCACGCAGCCGACGATCTTGTTGACATCGAGGAGGTATTCGAAGACACGCTCGGGCGGCGCGCTGACATGAAAGGTATTCTCCAGTTGCATTTCCTGGCTAAAAGTAGCGCAATAGAGGGGTTAGTCCTTCGGTGGGTTGGAGAGGCGGCGGGTTCGCTGCCTTTGAGGGGATTTAGGAGGACCGGATGAAACACAAGGTCGCGACCACCGTCAACGGCCGCCGGTACGAGCATGAGGTCGAGCCCCGCCTTCTGCTCGTACACCACCTCCGCGACAACCTGGGGCTCACGGGCACCCACATCGGGTGCGACACCAGCCAGTGTGGGGCGTGCACGATCCTCGTCGACGGCATGGCGGTCAAGAGCTGCACGATGTTTGCCGTCCAGGCCGAAGGCAGGAGCCTGGCCACGATCGAGGGCATGGCCAGGGATGGCGAGCTGCACCCGATCCAGCAGGCGTTCTGGGACGAGCACGGCCTGCAGTGCGGCTACTGCACTCCTGGATTCATCATGGCCGCGGCCTACCTCCTTGCGACCAATCCGAACCCGACCGAGGACGAGATTCGCAAGGGACTCGAAGGCAACCTTTGCCGGTGTACGGGCTACGTGAACATCGTCAAGGCCGTGCAGACCGCCGCCCGGACGATGGGCGGCGCCAAGGCGCCCGCCGAGAAGAAGGCCGCGATGGCCACGGGGGGTGAGTAATGGCCATCACCACGATGATCGGCGCCAAGATCCATCGTCGCGAGGATCCTCGCCTCGTCAGCGGGCACGGTCGCTACGTCGACGACATGACGCGCCCAGGGATGCTTCATATGAACGTCGTACGGAGTCCCTACGCGCACGCGAAGATCCGCTCGATCGACCTCGCCGCCGCCAAGGCTGCGCCCGGCGTGCAGGCGGTGTACACGTACGCAGATTTCAAGGACCACATCGCAGGCGGGTTGCCGGTCTCCAACTCGTTCGTGGCCGAGAAGAAGCAGGTTCCGAACCAGTTCCCGATCGCGCACGACGAGGTCGTCTATCAGGGCGAGCCGGTGGGGGTGGTGCTGGCGGAGGAGCGGTATCAGGCGGCTGACGCAGCGCAGCTCGTCGAGGTCGAGTACGACCAGCTGCCGGCCGTGATGAACATCGAGAAGGCAATGGAGAAAGGCAGCCCGACCGCCCACATCGGCGCTCCGGACAACATCGGGTGGGAGCTGACGTACGCGCCTGAGAACCCGGACGTGATGAAAGAGGCGGACGTGGTGGTCAAGGAGCGAATCCTCCAGCAGCGACTGTTCCCGATCGCGATGGAAGGCCGTGGACTCGTCGCCGACTATGACAACTACGACAAACGGCTCACTCTGTGGACCTCGAGCCAGGTCCCGCATTTCATCAGACTCTTCGTTGGTACCGCCTGCGGGCTGGCCGAAAGCCAGGTGCGCGTGATCGCCGGACCAGACGTCGGTGGCGCGTTTGGCAGCAAGCTCCGGCCGTATCCAGAGGAGTACCTGGCCGTCGTTTCATCCAAGCTCTCCGGCCACCCGGTCAAATGGATCGAGGGCCGGACGGAGAACCTCGTCGCCACGACCCACGGCCGCGGCCAGATCTTCGACATCGAGGTGGGCGCGAAGAAGGACGGCACGCTGGTGGCGCTCAACGTCACGCAGTACATCGACCTGGGCGCCTATCAAGGGGTGTTCGGAGCGTTTCAGGCAGTCGCGTGCCTGCTCGCCGGCGGCGCGTACAGGTGGAAGCATGTCGCCTCGAGGACCGTCGGAGTCCTCACCAACAAGACCTCGACCGATCCCTATCGCGGTGCGGGCCGACCTGAGGCGACGCACCTCGTCGAGAGGGCGGTCGACCTCATCGCCGACAAGATCGGCATGGACCCGGCCGAGATCCGGCGCAAGAACTTCGCCACGGAGTTTCCATTCACCAACAACTTCGGCCTCGTCTACGACTCGGGCGACTACAACGGGTCGCTCGACAAGGCGCTCAAGATTGCCGGCTACGACCAGCTGCGCCGCGAGCAGGCCGAGGGGCGGAAGCACGGCCGGTATCTCGGAATCGGTCTTTCGACCTGGATCGAGATCTGCGGCCTCGGCCCCAGCGCTGCCACCGCGCCCGCTGCGGGCGTGGCCCTGGTCGAGTCGTCGCAGGTCAGGGTTCTTCCCACGGGCAGCGTGACCGTCTACGTCGGCACCCACTCCCACGGACAGAGCCACGACACCACGTTCGCCCAGATCGCCGCCGACACGCTCGGTGTCCCGTACGAGTCGATCGAGCTGCGTCACGGCGACACCGCGGAAGGACCCGCGATGGGCTACGGCACGTACGGCAGCCGGAGTGTTGCTGTGGGCGGGATGTCCATCCGCAAGTCGTGTCTCAAAGTCGTCGACAAGGCGAAGAAGCTCGCGGCCCACATCCTCGAGGCGTCAGAGGAAGACATCGTCTTCGACCAGGGCCGCTTCCACGTCAAAGGCAGCCCTGACAAGGTAAAGGCCTTTGGCGAGATAGCGTTTGCCAGCTACGGCGCTGGACTTCCAGAAGGAATGGAGCAAGGTCTTGAAGCCGTGAGCTACTTCGACCCGCCCAACTTCACCTGGCCATTCGGAGCGCATGTGGCCGTCGTTGAAGTCGACCCAGACACCGGCGGCGTCGACCTTCGCAAATACATTGCGGTTGACGACTGCGGCAACGTCATCAACCCGATGATCGTCGAGGGGCAGATCGTTGGAGGGATCGCCCAGGGCATCGCTCAGGCGTTGTACGAGGAAGTCGTCTACGACGACGACTCGGGGCAGCTTCGCACTGGAACGCTGACTGACTACCTCGTGCCTACGGCGAACGAGATGCCCGAGATGGTCCTCGACAACACGCTTACTCCGAGCCCGACGAACGAGCTCGGGGTGAAAGGCATCGGAGAGGCAGGCACGATCGCGGCCAGCGCGGCAGTCATCAACGCGGTAGTGGACGCGGTGAGCCCATTCGGTATCAAACACGTCGACATGCCTGCAAGCCCAGACCGACTCTGGAAGATGATCAAGGAGGCGCGCAATTGATACCCGCCGCATTCGAATACGCCCGTGCCTCCTCGGTCGAGGAGGCCTCGAACCTGCTCGGCAGGTACGGCGAGGACGCAAAGATCCTGGCCGGTGGACACAGCCTCATCCCGCTCATGCGTCTGCGCCTGGCCCAGCCGAAGGCCCTGGTCGACATCAACGGCATCAAGAACCTCGACCAGATCAAGGAGAGCGGCGGAAAGCTGCACGTCGGCGCGCTGGCGCGCCACGTCGCGATCCAGAACTCGAGCGTGGTCCAGGACAAGCTCCCCCTCCTCGCGGAGATCGCGGGCGAGGTGGGCGACAACCAGGTCCGGAACATGGGGACGATGGGCGGGGTCATCTCACATGCGGACGCGGCGGGCGACTATCCGACGCTCGCGCTGATCCTCGACGCCGACATCGTCACCAACAAGCGGACCATCGCGGCCAAGGACTTCTTCAAGGACCTCTTCACGACAGCACTCGGACCCGACGAGGTCGTGACCGAGGTCGTCTTCCCCGTGGCCAACGGACCCCACAAGTACGTGAAGTTCCGTCGCCGGCTGTTCGACTGGGCGATCGTCGGCGTGGCGGCCCAGAAGATGAACGGCGGCTGGCGGATCGGGCTGACCAACGTTGGACCGACCCCCGTGCGCGCGACCTCAGTGGAGGAGGCGCTGCACGATGGCGCCAAGCCCGAGGACGCGGCGCAGCACGCGTCGGACGGGCTCGACCCGGCCGGCGACCTGCGCGCCAGCCCCGAGTACAAGAAGCACCTTGCCCGGGTGCTGACCAAGCGGGCGATAAACCAGGCCGAAGGCAAGTAGCAAGGCTTGGGTTGTGGCCCGGTCCGGCTGACCGGGCCACACTCGTACTCTTTCTCACCGTGACAGCACCGGCAACGATCGAGGACGTCGAGCGGCGGCTGCGCGAGCGGCGCTACATCGGCGACCGCGCGCTGGCCACCTCGATCTTCCTCGCCCTCCGGCTGCAGAAGCCTCTCTTCATCGAAGGCGAGGCGGGCGTCGGCAAGACCGAGGCGGCGAAGGTCATGGCCGAGGTCCTCGGCGCGCGGCTGATCCGGCTCCAGTGCTACGAGGGCATCGACCTCGCCCACGCCGTATACGAGTGGAACTACCCCCGTCAGCTGCTGCACATCAGGCTCATGGGCGAGGGCGAAGATCGAAAGACCGCCGAGCGCGAAATCTTCAGCTCTGACTTCCTCCTGCGGCGGCCTCTGCTGGACGCGATCGACAACGACGACCCGACACCACCAGTGCTGCTCATCGATGAGATCGACCGCTCAGACGAGGAGTTCGAGGCGTTCCTTCTCGAGCTGCTGTCCGACTTCCAGGTCTCGATCCCGGAGATCGGCACGATCAAGGCGCGCCAGGTGCCGTTGGTCGTGATCACATCGAATCGGACACGCGAGGTGCATGACGCGCTGAAGCGCCGCTGCCTGTATCACTGGATCGACTACCCCGACCTCGACAAGGAGGTCGAGATCGTGCGCGCCCGCGCGCCGGAAGCAGCCGACGGCCTGGCGCGTGAGGTCGCGGCGTTGGTGCAGGGGCTGCGCGGCATGGACCTGTACAAGGTCCCGGGCGTGGCGGAGACGCTCGACTGGGCCCGTTCGCTGGCCACGCTGGGGGCGACGCGGATCGACGCCGGCCTGGTTAGCGCCACGATGGGTGCGGCGCTCAAGTACCAGGAGGATCTGGAACGCGTGCGCGAGCAGGTGCCTGCTCTGGTCGAGAAGGCTCAACGTGCTTGAGCAGCGGCCCGACCTGCTGCCCCGACTGGGGGCGTTCGCCCGCCTGCTGCACGACGCGGGCCTGGAGGCGGGGCCGCGCCGCCTGACCGACGCCACCCGCGCGCTTGGGTTCATCGACCTCAAGCAGCGCGACGACTTCCGCAACGCCCTCCGCTCGGTCTTCGTGAGCCGAAAAGAGGACATCCCGACATTCGAGGCCGCGTTCGACATCTTCTGGGCGCCGGCCGACCCGCGTGCGTCCGCCGGCACGATTCCGGGCCGCAGCCGGCCGCTGCCGATGGCTCCCGAGCGCGCGAAAGCCTGGGCGAACGCCCTCGGGCTGAACATGTCGCAGATGAATCGCGAGAACCCCACCGAGTTCCCGGCCAGCTCGAGCGGCTACAGCGCAGAGGAGCTGCTCCGCCACAAGGACTTCGAAGAGATGACCTGGGCTGAGACCGAGCAGGTGCGAAAACTGCTCGAGCAGGCGCCGTGGCGCGTGGCCGAGCGTCGCACGCGCCGCCTGCGCCCGTCCCGCGACGGCCGCATCGACCTCAGGCGCTCAGCCCGTCACGCGATCCGGTCGAGCGGCGAGCTGATGACACTTTTCCGGCGCAAGCCGCGCGTCCGCCGGCGGCCGCTGGTGCTGATCTGCGACGTCAGCGGCTCGATGGAGCGCTACTCCCGACTGTTGATGATCTTTGCGCACGCAGTCGCGCGCCGAGAGGACCTCGAGGCGTTTGTCTTCTCAACCAGGTTGACGAGGATCACGAGATTGCTCCGCCAGCGCGACCTCGACAAGGCCCTCGATTCGGTCAGCAAGGGCGTCCACGATTTCAGCGGCGGCACTCGGATCGGCGACGCGATCGGCGATTTCAACCGCCGCTGGGCGCGGCGCGTCCTCGGTCACGGCGCAGTCGTGATCATCATCAGCGACGGGTGGGACCGCGGCGACCCGGCTCACCTCACATCGGAGCTCATCCACCTGCGACGCTCCGCTCACCGACTGATCTGGCTGAACCCGCTCCTCGGCTCGGAGGGGTACGAGCCTCTGACGCGCGGAATGGCCGCCGCGCTGCCCCACTGCGATGACTTTCTCGCCGCGCACAACGTCCAGGCTCTCGACGACCTGGGCAGGCTTCTGGCAGGTCTCGACACGAGGACGTCGCGATGAGAGAAGTCCTCGACGAGCTGAATCAGTGGACGCGGGAAGGCGAGGACATCGCCCTCGCGACCGTGGTGGAGACGTGGGGTTCGAGCCCGCGACCGCTGGGTTCGAAGATGCTGGTCACGCGCTCCGGGAAGATGGCGGGCTCGGTGTCGAACGGCTGCATCGAGGGCGCCGTGTTTGAGGAAGCCCAGAAGGTCCTGAAGAGCGGAACACCAAAGGTGGCTGCGTTCGGCGTGGCGGACGACGTCGCGTTCGAGGTCGGTCTGGCCTGCGGCGGACATATCGAGGTTTTCGTCCAGCCCCTGGGCCGCGCTCACAGGCAGCTCGTCGGAATCCTCAACCGCAACGAGTCCGCGACGCTCCGCACGAACCTGTCGACGGGTGAAGCAGAGCTGGTTACCGGGACGCCTTCCGGGACCGAGCTCGCGCGTCGAGATGGAGACGTGTTCGTCGAGCCGTTCCGGCGACCGGCGCAGTTGGTGATCGTCGGCGCGATCCACATCGCGATCCCGCTGCACAGACTCGCGAAGTTGATGGGCTATCGAGTGACGGTCGTCGACGCACGCGCGAAGTTCGCGACCAAGGAGCGGTTCCCTGACGCAGACGAGCTCATCGTCGGCTGGCCGGACGAGGCGATGGCGAAGATCGCGGTCGACAACTCGACCTACGTCGTGATCCTGACCCACGATCCGAAGTTCGACCTGCCAGCCCTACGCTCGGTGCTGACGAAGGACGCGGGCTACATCGGCGCCATCGGGAGCCGGAAGACAAACCAGAACCGCTTCGACGCGCTGCGCAAGGAGGGCTTCTCCGAGGAGCAGCTGGCGCGGGTTCACGGACCGATCGGCCTCGACCTGGGCAGCCGCGCGGCGGAGGAGACGGCGCTCGGCATCCTGGCCGAGATCACAGCGGTGAGGTTCGGCGGCTCGGGCGCCTCTATGAAGGCGGTACGCGCTTCTGCCTGAAGCGCTTCGCCTTGGCGCGGTTGCCGCAGGAGGCCATGTTGCACCATCGGCTCGACTGGTTCCGGGAGCGGTCGTAGAAGACCCAGCGGCAGGGGTCTGAAGAGCAGAGCTTCAGCCGGTCCCACTCATCGCTCTGCATGGCGGAGTACATCGTTGCCACGAGCCGGCCGATCGCACCGACGGCGCCCGCTGCTTCCGGCTCGAGCCGGGGCCTGCCACCCGAGCCAAACCGCATCCGGAGGCGGCTCGCCGCGGCCGCCTCATTGAGGGTCGCCAGGTCGACGGGGTAGACGCGCCGGCCGGAGTTGCCCCCGATCATGCCTCGCATCGCCTCCCGCACGGCGATGGCGTGCTTCAGGTCCGATTCGTCCACCGACTGGCTGGAATCCATCAAGCCGCTTGCAACCAGCCAGGTCCGCAGCGTGTTTGGGTCGTTGAGCTCTTCCGGTCCGTCCTGCAGGTCGACCGTGTTGACGAATGCCTGGACGAGGCCGAGCTCTCCGCCGGCGGTTTCCCGATCAGACATCGCGATTCAGTGTACCCATAACCACAAATACCGCAACATTGGTTATAATAACTGGTATCACCGCTTAGCCGGTTACACGGAGGTAGGACCATGAACCCGTATGAGAACGAGGACATGATGTGGCAGCGGCTGAAGGACGTCCAGCGCGAGGCTGAGAACTCGCGCCTCTACGGCCCGCACCCCCATTTTGGCGTCGCCCACGTGGCGGCTTTGCTCGGCAGGCGGGTGTGGCAGCTGGCCGGGCTCGCCATGCGGCGCCCGCCTCGGAGGCACGCTCCGATCGGGGTCGAGGACGACCGCTCCGCTTCCGACGCGGCCTAAGCCGCGAGCCTCTTCAGCACGGCGACCTGCTCGGCGTCAGGCCCGCCACCCGCGCCGGGTACCTCGAGGATGAAGGGCAGTCGGGCGAGCCGAGGCTCGCGGAGAAGGGCCCGAAATCCCTCCTCGCCGATCTGGCCCGTCCCGATGTTCGCGTGCCGGTCGCGGTTGGAGCCCAGGCCCGTGACCGAGTCGTTGCAGTGGACCACCTCCACGCGAGCCATCCCGATGACGCGGTCGAGCTCGTCGATCGTCTTCTTCACCTCGGCCGCGCTGCGCTCGTCGTAACCCGACGCGAACGCGTGACACGTGTCGAAACAGACTGAGACGCGCGGGTCGTTGTCCAGCGCGCTGAGCATCTGCGCGATCTCTTCGAACTTCGCCCCGACGCAGCCGCCGAGTCCCGCGTTGTTTTCGATCAACAGCCGCGCTGAGGTGGGGTCGGCTCGATCGAGAACGTGCTGGAGATGCTGGGTGATCGACGGAAGGCGCTTCTCGAATCCCGCGCCTTTGTGCGACCCCGTGTGAAAGATCACGCCGTGGACGCCGAGCTCGTCCGCCGCCCTCAGGTAGCCGGCCAGCGTGCTCTCCGAGCGCTGGCGGAGCGTGGAGTCGTCGCCTGCCAGGTTGATCAGGTAGACGGCGTGAAAGTAGAAGGGCGGGTGGCCGTGCTTGGCCGCCGCCTCCTTGAAGGTCGCGATCCGGGTTTCGTCCAGCTTGGGCGACCCCCAGAATCCGGGCGGAGTAGGGTGGACCTGTATGGCATCCGCCCCCATCGCCTTGGCGCGCTCGAACGCCAGGTGCAGGCCGCCGGACGAGTCGACGTGAGCTCCAAGAACCGGCATCCTAAAGAGGAGAGTAAGGCGGTCCCCATCTGGCATGCTGAACCGCCTATGTCCGTGTTCGTCATGGGGGACCTGGACCTCGCGATCCGGGGAAGGACGTACCGCGAACCCGAAGGTCCGCATTCGATGGTCGTGCGCGGTCGCGACCTCGACGCGGCCCTGCAGCACATCATTGCCCGCAGCGACTGCCGCTCGGTCGCGGTCGTGGCCCTGCCGGAGCAGGTGCCCGACCTCACTCCCCTGATCGGACGGCGCCTCCTTCTCGTCGACGGCGACGGCGGAAGGCTTCGCGGTTTTGCGGAGGTCGCCATCCGCGCGGGCATCGAGGTGGAGTGGATCCGCTCCGCCCGACCACCCTTCGAGCGACTGGCCGCCGCGCTCCTGCCAGTGGGCGGGATCGTCCTTGCCGCCGGCCAAAGCTCCAGGATGCCCGGGTCGCAAAAGCTCCTGCTCGACATCGACGGCGTGCCGATGGTCCGCCACGTGCTCGAGGCCGCATCGGAGGGCGGCTGCCACCAGACCGTCGTCGTGTATGCCGAAGACGACGTCAGGCGGGCCATCGAGGGCCGGGCCGAGATGGTCTACAACGCGAGGTCGCAGAGCGGGATGGCCTCATCTCTCAAGGTGGGCCTGCGCGCGATGCGACCGGAGATCGAGGCGGTGATGGTGCTGCTCGGCGATCAGCCGCTCGTCGGTTCACGCACGGTGGCGACGCTGCTGCGGGCCTGGCGCCGTGAGGGCTCACGACCGGCGGTTGCGGTCGCGCATGGCAGCGACGGAGCGTCGGGGTGGGTGCCGCCAGTGATCCTCTCTCGCGAGCTTTGGGCTGCGCTCATGAAGCTGAAGGGCGACTCCGGCGCGCGCCAGGTGCTGCAGGGTAGGCCCGAGCTGCTGGACATCGTGCCCGCACCCGGGCGTCCCGACGACGTCGACACGCCGGACGACTACGCCAAGATCGTCCGCCTGTTCCCTCGCAAGAGGCCTCGCCAGCACGTGTAGATAGGCGCCTCTCCGGAGCGCTAGCATTAGTGCTAGTGATCGCTCTAGGAGTGATGACTTGAAAGATTCGGCCGCACCTCGATGGGTTCGCTCAGGCAGCTACGCCGACATCCTCTACGACACCTGGGAAGGCATCGCAAAGATCACGATCAACCGGCCCGAGGTCCGCAATGCGTTCCGGCCCCAGACCGTGGTCGAGATGTCAAAGGCGTTCGAGGCGGCGCGCGACGATCCACAGATCGGAGTCGTCATTCTCACCGGCGCCGGCACCGAGGCGTTCTGCTCCGGGGGCGATCAGCGCGTCCGCGGCGAGGATGGATATGTGGATTCCGGAGGCACCGGGCGGCTCAACGTGCTCGACCTGCAGATCCAGATCCGGCGCCTTCCCAAGCCGGTGGTCGCGATGGTCGCGGGCTACGCGATCGGGGGCGGGCACGTCCTCCACGTCGTTTGCGACCTGACCGTCGCCGCGGACAACGCGCGCTTCGGCCAGACCGGACCCAGAGTGGGCAGCTTCGACGGTGGATACGGCGCCGGTCTTCTCGCTCGGATCGTCGGTCAGAAGAAGGCGCGAGAGATCTGGTTCCTGTGTGAGCAATACGACGCGCAGCAGGCGTTGGACATGGGCCTGGTCAACAAGGTCGTCCCGCTCGACGACCTCGAAAAGGAAACCGTTGCGTGGTGTCGCCGCATGCTCGAGCTCAGCCCGCTGGCGCTGCGCCTGCTCAAGGCAGGCCTCAACGCCGCCGACGACGGCCTCGCGGGGATCCAGCAGCTGGCGGGCGACGCGACCCTCCTCTACTACATGAGCGAAGAAGCTCAGGAAGGTCGGGACGCGTACGTGCAGAAACGAAAGCCAAACTTCTCGAAGTTTCCCAAGCGGCCTTAGGCGATGGCCAGCACGACGGCGTCGACCAGCGCGTCGCGCGTGTGGTGGTCGGCCGTACGTCCCGCCACGCTCGCCGCGTCCGTGGCCCCGGTGCTCGCCGGCACCGCGGTCGCCGTCCACCAGGGCGGCGCTAGGTGGTGGGCCGGCGTGCTCGCACTCGTCGTCGCGCTCGCCATGCAGGTCGGCGTCAACCTGGCCAACGACTACTCCGATTTCGCGCGGGGCGCCGACGCCAACCGCGTCGGCCCGCTGCGCGCCTCGTCCTCGGGGGTGGTCGATCCAGCGCAGGTTCGCTGGGCCGCGATCGCCAGCTTTGGACTGGCCGGCCTTGCCGGCGTTGTGCTCAGCCTTGCGGTCGACTGGCGTCTCCTGATCGTCGGCGCGGCGTGTCTTCTCGCCGGTTGGACGTACACGGGCGGACCGAGGCCTTATGGCTACTACGGTCTCGGCGAAGTCTTCGCCTTTCTCTTCTTCGGCCTGGTCGCAACGGTGGGCACCGCCTACGTCGAGACCGGCCGCATCACCACGCTCAGCGTGCTGCTCGGCTGCGGTGTCGGATTTCTCGCCGCCGCGATCCTCCTCCTGAACAACCTGCGCGACATCGAGACCGACGCCGCCGCTGGCAAGCGCACGCTGGCGACCAGGCTCGGGCGGCAGGGCACGCGCATCCTGCTGCTGGTCCTGGTGAGCGCGGCGTTCGCCGTCCCGATAGTCATCTTCCTGACGAAGCTCGCCGGCGTGACGGTGATGGCCATGCACTTCGGGATACCGATCGCCTCGATGCCGGTGCGCACCGCCTTCGCCACCACCTCTGCGCCGGAGCTCGTCAAAGCGTTGAGGCGGATGGCGGTGGCCGAGATGGCCTACTCGCTCCTGTTCACGATTGGGATCCTGCTGTGAACGCGCCGCTCATCACGACGCGGCGGCCGGCCGACGTGGCCCACGAGGTGGAGCTCCTGGCGCGCGAGGGACACGACCACTTCGTCCTGCGCAAGATCGACGACGGAGGAATGCTCGACCGGGAGCGGCTGGGCGCCGCTCACTATGCGGCCGGAATTCAGTCCGAGGTCGAGCTCGAAGACGAGACGCCCACGGCCGTGGCTGCGGCGAGGTGAAAGCCAAGCACTCGCGAAAACGCTTCGGGGCGCTCCTGGTGCACGGCGTGGCCGGCCCGAGACACGATCTCGAAGCGGCCGTTACGCACGGTGGCCGCCAGCCTGCGTGCTGACGCGACGTAGCCGTGGTCCAGCTGACCCGCGACAAAGGTGCCGGGAAACGTGACGTTGGCGAGGTCATCCCACAGCGGCTGCATCGATCCGGCGCCCATTCCGCGCAGCGAGCATGCGAGGCCGGCGACGTGGTTGCGCATGCGCTCCGCGCGCACCTCCGCAACATAGTTCGGACCTCTTCGTTCCAGGCCGGCGAAAAGGGGGAGCGAGCTCCAGTAATCGACGAATGCCTCGAGGCCGTCCCTCTCGATCCGGCTCGCCAGCACCTCGTCGCCTTGCCTCCGCCCCTGCCGGGCGTCTTCGTCCAGCCCGGCATGCGCGCCTATGGTGAGGACCGAAAGTACGCGCTCCGGCCTGTGCGTCGCGATGTGAAGCGCGAGCCGACCGCCCATCGAATAGCCCACGAGGTGGCTTTTCTCAACCTCCAGCGCGTCCCACAGCTTGATCATGTCCTCGGTGCACGCGTCCATGGAGCACGACGAGCCCTTCCAGATCTGGGTTTCGCCATGACCCCGCAGGTCGGGCACGATCCACTCCCAGCCTTCGGGCATCCTGGCGATGAGCTCGCGCCAGCTGCGGCCGCTCTGGGTGAAGCCGTGCAGGAGCGTCACCGGCCGGCCATTGCCGGCGACAAAGTAGCTCAAGCTGGCGTCCCCAACGTCCAGAATCACGAGCGACATCTCATCCTATGACTGACACTGCCCAGAGCTTTGCCGCGACCTTCGTCGACGAGCTGGCGGCGCAGGGCGTGGAGTTTGCCTGCGTGTCGCCAGGCTCGCGCTCGGCGCCGGTCGCGATGGCGCTTCAGCGACATCCGCGCATCAAGGTCATCGTTCATATCGACGAGAGATGCGGCTCTTTCTTTGCAGTGGGGCTCGGCAAGGCGACCGGTAAGCCGGCGCTCGTCCTGACGACTTCAGGCACGGCGGCGGCTGAGCTGCATGCCGCGGTCGTCGAAGCGTCCTACTCGCGCACGCCGCTCATCGTCGTGACCGCCGACCGGCCTCCTGAGCTGCAGGGCGTGGGCGCCAACCAGGCGATCGACCAGCAGCGGCTCTTCGGCACCGCCGTGCGATGGTTCTTCGACCCGGGCGTGCCGGTCGAGCTGCCTGGCGCAGCGCGATTCTGGCGCCGGATTGCCGCGCGCGCCGTCGCGGAAGCCTCCGCCGGCCCCGTCCACCTGAACCTTCCTTTCCGCGAGCCGCTCGTGCCGCCGCCCGGCCACATCCCGACCGCCGCACCCGCCCCTGCGCAGTTCGCGACGACCGGCCGCCTCCTGCCCAACCAGGCGCAGGTCGCGGCGCTCGCCTCGGCGCTCCAGCGATCGCAGCGACCGCTGGTCGTGGCGGGCGAGATTCGCGAAGGCGAGCGGCTCGCGGCGCCGCTGCACCGGTTGGGCTTGCCGATCCTCGCCGAGCCGACCTCGCAGCTCAGGCGCGTCGAGGCCGGCTCTGCGGTCGAGTCCTACGAAGCCCTCCTCCGCGCCGGCTGGTCGCTGCAGCATGGGCCCGACCTCGTCATCCGGCTCGGCGCAACGCCGACATCGCGCGTCCTCAACCGCTGGCTTGCCGCCGCGGCCGCGCCCACGTTTCTGATCGATCCAGACCAAGCCTGGCGTGACGAGGACCACGTGGCCACGAACGTGATCGCTTGCGATCCGCAGCCGCTCCTCGAAGCGCTGCCCACGATGGATCGCCCGGCGTGGCGGGAAGAGTGGGTGGGCGCCGGAAAACGCGCCACCGCCGCGATCGCCGCGACGCTCGTGGGGACGCCGATCCATGAAGGGCATGTGGTCAAGGCGCTCAGCGCACGTCTGCCTGACCCGGGCCATGTGTTCATCGGCTCGAGCATGCCGATTCGCGCTGCTGACTCCTTCTGGCCGCCGGCTCGGCCGCGGCAGCACTTCTTCGGCAACCGAGGCGCGAGCGGCATCGACGGCCTGGTCTCGACGGGGCTTGGCGTCGCGACCGGCCGGGACGCGGTCCCCACGGTGCTGCTTCTGGGTGACCTGTCCCTGTATCACGACATGAACGGCCTTTGGGCGCTGCAGCGCCACGGCATCAAGGCCACCCTCGTCGTCTGCGACAACAACGGCGGCGGGGTCTTCAACTTCCTGCCTCAGGCGGAGCACCCGGACGTTTTCGAGGAGATCTTCGCCACACCGCTTGGGCTCGACCTGTCGCAGGTCGCACGACTATATGGGCTCGTATACAGTCCCGTCTCCGACCGCTCCGGCCTCGAGCCGGCGATCGCGGACGCCATCGCCGCGCCGACGCCGACGATGGTGGTCGTGCGCTTCAAGCGTGAGGACAGCGTCAGCGGCCACCGACTCTGCTGGGAGGCGGCGGCCTCCGCGCTGAAGGGCTAGTCCGCCAGCAGAAACTCGAGCACGATCCGGTTGAACTCCGCGGGGTGCTCGAGGTTGGGCAGGTGGGCGGCATCGTGGATCACGGCCTTGCGCGCGTGCGGGACTCTTTCCATCAACGCCTCGACCGCGTCGAAGATCGTCGGGACGTCTTCGTCGCCGACCACAACCAGCGTCGGCGCTGAGATCTCGTGCAGCCGCTCGATCGCCGGCGGGTCGAGGTTGTCGGTTGGCGCGGACGACCAATCGATGTTCATGTTGGCGCCGTTCATGTCGAGAAACAGGTCGCGCAGCGGCTGCCTCACGTATCCACGGCGACGCCGCGGGCCGTCCAGGAAGAGATGCATCTCCGCGCGGTTCACGGCAGCCATGTCGTTGGCCTCGTCCGCGGCGCGGACCTCTGCAAAGACTTCTGGATATTTCTTTCCGAAGTTGGCGCCACCAATCGCCGGCCCGACGAGCACGAGCTTCGAGATGCGTTGTGCATGCACGATGGCGAAATCGATCGCGAGGCTGCCACCCATCGAACAGCCGACGATGTGAACGGGCTTCAGGTCGAGGTCGTCGATCAAAGCCAGCAGGTCGGCCACCGGCGACCACCGCATCGGTGGAAGCTCCGAGCGCCCAAAACCACGTTGATCGGGACAGATCACGTCGAATTGCCTGGCCAGCTCGTGGGCCTGGGGTTCCCACATGCGCGAGTCGGCAATCCCGGCGTGCAAGAAAATGACCGGGAGGCCGGAGCCGGCGCGCTCGTAGTGGATGCGGGCGCCGTCGATGGTCGCTTCCATCAGACGAGGGCTGTGAGTAGGGCCTTGAACTTCAGCTCTGTTTCCTCAAGCTCGCGCGCAGGGTCCGAATCCGGCATCACGCCGACGCCGGCATAGAGTCGGGCGCCGTCCTCCCACAGCAGCCCGCAGCGGAGCGCGACCGCCAGCTCGCCGTCGCCGCTTCCATCGATCCAGCCGACCGCGCCTGCGTACCAACCGCGCTCCATGCCTTCGAGGTCGTCGATGAGAACATCCGCGGCCTCGCGCGGCCAGCCGCCGACGGCAGGTGTGGGATGCAGCGCGGCGGCCATGGTCAGAGCATCTACCGCCGGATCTGCCAGCTCGGCCTCGACGCTCGTGGCGAGGTGCTGGATGTTGGTGAAGCGGACGACCTCGGGATCGCCCGCGCTTATCTGCGTTGCGAACGGCTGCAGCGCGCGAACGACGAATCTGGAGACGAGGCGGTGCTCGGCCTCGTCCTTTGCGCTCTGGACCAGCAGGTGTGCCAGGCGCTCGTCATCCGCGTCGGTCGTCCCTCGAGCCACCGACCCTGCCATCGGTTGAGCGGAGGCTCTCCTGCCCGAACGGCGAATCAGCAGCTCCGGAGACGCACCGGCGAACGCCGTTCCGTCGGCGCCCGCAACCAGGTAGGTGAAACACGATGGGTATGCGGCGCGGAGACCGCGCACCACCACGCCCGCCGACACCACGCCGTCTCCGCGGGCCAGAACCTCGCGCGCGAGCACCACCTTCTCCGCCTCGCCCGCACGCAGCCGCGCCGCGGCGTTCTCGATCGCGGCCGTCCAGGCTAGGGGATTACGCAGTGGCGTGAGGTCGAGCCGGCGCGCAGCGGGAGCTCTCACGGCGGTCGGCGTCAGCTCCAGCAGCTCCTCGGCTTCGGGTGAGGCCGCGATCGCGAAAGTGCGGCCGCGTCTTCGCATCACCGCCAGCGCCGGTACCCGAAAGAGGAGCGCCGGAAAACCTGACCACGCGCCGCCCGGATCACGGTCGGTCCGATAGGCGAATCCGCCGACGGCCAGCGCGTCGTTCGACGCGATGCGCCGCCACAGTCGTGATGCGGCGAGGATGCGGTTGTCGCCCGACTCGAAGTCGATGATCTTGCCGTTCGAGTCCTCGAGCCCAACGCCGCCCTTCGCGGCGACGATGTCGAGCACGCGCCCGATCGCAGCCACGCTCACCGCATCGGGCATCGGCCTTTCGATGAGCATCACCTCGTGGCCGGCGTCGCGTGCCGCCGTGACCAGGTCGGCGAGGTCCGGCGTGCGGTCGAGCTCCCAGGCCCGAACCGTGGTGGCCGCGATCATCCCCGCTTCTCGATGTGCTCCCGCGCCGCGCGGAGCACTGTCCGCTGGAAGTGGTGACGGACGAGCGTCCCGCTGGCTTCGAGCAGGTCGTTGAACGTCTGCAGCAGCCTGCGCTCGGCGGCCTCGGTCTCGCCGCCTTCGGCCTGGATTCGCTCGCGCACATACCGGTCGAACAGGTCGACCGCCTGCCGGGCCGTCCGGTCCACGGCTGCGGCATGTTCCTTGCCGAGCTCCATCAGCGAGCCGATGGGAACGCCGGCGGCGATGAGCTTCATGCCGGCGGCGATCGCTTCGAGGTCGTCGGCCGGGTAAAGGGGCTCCTCGCCACCCTCGATCGGAACCAGCAAACCCGCCTGCTCCAGGCTCCTCAGCAGGGGCTCGGCGACGCCGCTGCGCTCGGCGAGCTCGCTCAAGGTCAGGGTCTGAGGTGCGGACGGGCGGGTGACAGCCGCGACCAGGGCCTCATCGGAAGCCTCGAGCTCTCCGGCGAGGAAGCGCTGGATCACGGTCAGGGTGAAGCCTTGCTGCTGAAGCTCCTTGATCCTTTTCAGCCTGTCCACGTGGGCGTCCCCGTACCAGGTCACGCGGCCCTCGCGGCGCGGGGCGTCGAGAAGGCCTTTGCCCTGGTAGAAGCGGATCGTGTCCACGGCCACGCCTGCGGCCCTGGCCAACTGTTCGATCCGATACTCCATGAGTAGTTACTCTAACGATCCGCGGAGCCCGCGTTTGCCGGCGGTGGCGGCATTCCAGGCGTCGTGAATCCCGCGGCTGCCGGCACTCGCGCCCATCCGGAAGTCGCGCTAGCCGAACGTATCCCAGTAGTACATCCGGTCCAGCCAGCCCGGGTTGGCCCGGTAGGCCCGGGCGAAGATCTCGACCGCGTCGACGTAGTCGTAATCCAGGTTGTAGTGAAAGATCGCGTTGCGCATGTTGTACGGGGCGCCGTTGTAGACCAGGAGCCGCGCGGCGGCGAGGATGGCGTCGTGTGGATCCATGATGTTGCCGCCCTGACCGTACTGAGCCCACGTCCCGGGCAGGAATTGCATCGGCCCCATCGCATTAGCTGAGGAAGGGCCGTTTACCCGCCCGAACTTGCTCTCGATGAAGTTGATCGACGCGAGGTAGCTGGCGTCAATCCCATACCGGCGCTCCGCCTCGAGATAAAAGGAGCGCAGGTCGCTGAGCGGGGGGGCGTCCGAGTACGGATGCGTGAAGTGCGGATTGACCAGGTAGTACTCATCGATGCCCGCGAGGATGTAGAGGTGGTGGAGGGCTGAGATCGAGTCCTCAAACGAGCTTCGTACGCCCGGCGGCAGGAGCGGCAGAACCGCCGACTCGACGCTGTCGTAGCCGGCGACTGCGTAGACGTGTAGCTGCTCCTGGCGTGCGGCCTGCCGAAAGTCATAGGTCGCGGCCGCAATGGCGAGCTCGCGCCGGACGCTGTCGGCAACGCTGGCAGGCTTCTCGGCGGCGAGCGCTTGCAGCCGTCTGGTCGCGTCCTGCATCGCCAGCTCGGCGCCGATGATCCGCGCCGCCTCGTGATGCGCGTTGGGCCCGGCCCCTGGGTCCTGCGCCAGTGCCACGCGCGGCAGCAGCGCCAGGACAACGGCAACCACAATCGAGAGGCGGAGTCGGATCAGGCCGTTTGCTCGGCTTCGATCTTGAGCGGCTCGAGCACCGGCGGCAACGGGATCTCCGCGGGGTATGGGTCCTTGTCGGTCGGTTCGCGCAGCCCAACCGAGTCGAGAAGGCCGCCAATCTCATCTCCTACCAGCTCGCCCTGCGCCATCAGCGCCTCGGCCGCCAGATCGATGGCTTCCTTGTTGACGTTCATCACGCGCCAGTCGTCGATGTATGCGGAACCCAGTACCTGGGCGACCGCCTGGCGGGATCGAGGATTCTGCATGGCCTTCGCGGCGGGGCTTGCTTCGCCGGTCAGCTCACTCTGCACGGAGGCGGCCATCGAAATCAGGTACTCGCCGATGCTGACCGCGAGGCGCGAGACATGCGGTGGCAGCGGGTCGGGTCCCATGCCCCAGTTCACGATCATCCTCGATGCGAGGTCCGTCGACTGGATGAGGTCCATGCTCACGCCGGTCGAGTTCTCGCCGTAGAAGACGCGCTCGGATGCGATCGCTCCGAGACCATGGCGCAGCTCACCGGCGGCATGCGACCTGAACTTGGAGAACTCTTCTTCCTTGTCGACGGCCCGGTGATGGCCCAGCGAGCCTGATCGCATTCGGATGGAGAGTCGCACCGACACGGCATCGGGCAAGAAATATCGCGCCGCGACCGCGTGACCGAGCTCGTGACGGGAGACCGCGATGCGTTCGCGCTCCGTGTACACGACGGGGTGCGCCAGGCCTGCCTCGATGTTGCCCATCGCCTCCCGAATGTCGCGCCACGTGAAAGCCTCGCGGTTGTCTTCGAACGCGTACATCAGCGCGAGGGAGAGCGCCTGCTCGATCATCGCCGGCGAGTAGCCGTCGGCGACCCGCGCGAATTCGTCGCGCCGGGCCGGTGTGTCCAGCTCGGGATCGTGCTTCTTCTTCGCGAAATACAGGTCCGCGATGTCCTTGCGGTCGTCTTTGGTCGGCATCCGAAAGATGATCTGGCGTCCGAACCGACCGGGACGCACGACGGCCTCGTCGAGGACCTGCGGCCGGTTGGTTGCGCCGACGAAGAGGATGTTGTACCGGGGTGCGCGCAAGATTGGGATGCGGAATTTGATCTTCGTGCCGTTCACTCCGATCTGCCTGGGCAAGAAGAGCCCGTCCAGCGTGATGTTCACCATCCGCCGGCCCATCTGCTTGAAATAGCCGGGGTTGTCCACGCCGTCCATCATCACGAGCAGCGTGTTGAGGCCCAGCTGTCCGCCACCGAACATTCCGCCCATGCCACCCGCCCCGCCGCCGGCCATCCCGCTGCGGCGACTGCCGAGAGCATCGAACTCGTCGATGAAGACGACGCTTCCACCCCAGCGCTTGGCGCGGCTCTTCGCGGCGCGCACCGTCATGAATACGTTGAGCGCGTCCATGCCGAGGAACATGCCCTGAAAGGACGAGCCCGAGGTGATGATGATCGGCACGTGCATCGATGACGCGATGCCCTTGGCCAGCATGGTCTTGCCCGTGCCAGGAGGTCCGACCATGAGCACGCCTCGCTCGCGCTTGCCACCAGCGCGCACGTAGTTCCGACCCTGCTCCATCAGCGTCAGGATCCGGCGCATCTCATCGACCGCCGACCTTTGGCCGCGGACGTCTTCGATCTTGACGTCGTAGTTGGCCTCGCCAGGATCCACATACGTGCGCCCGATCCGCCCGTAGATGAAGAAAGCTCCGAAGAACAGCATGAAGTTGGCGACCATGATCACCAGGAAGTACGCAAGCTGCGGTATCGCTGCGGCAATGACGCCAGGCAACGCGTCCATCGCTTCCAGTGGACTCAGGCCGTAGAACACAAAGAAAACGGCGAAGTAGATTCCAAAGAGGATCGCCAAGCTCCGCATCCGGCGCCAGAACAAAGCCCGGTTTGTTTCGAGGGTTCGCTCGTCGGGGTCGTTCTCCGGCGAGATGCGTTCGCTGAGGATCAGCCAACGTTTCAGCAGCGTGAGAACTCCGCGGCAGACCAGCATTGCAACGATGGCGTAAACCAGGGACCACGCGACGCCGAGCTGCAGGCCGATCAGCGCGAAGGCGAATGCCGAGGCGCCGACGAAGATCGTGAAAATCCAGAAGATGATCACGGCGGGGTCAACTCACTATACGGGTTGGGGTTGCGGTCGAGATGAACACCGCGATCGCGATCCCCAGGGCGATCAGGAGGTCCCCCGGGCTGTAGACCTCGGGTGAAGGCCACAGCGAGATCCAGTCGGCCAAGAAGTTGAGCTGCGTCCCGCTCCCCATCAGCGTGTACTGGCCCGCGCTCCCGTTCCTGAGCAACGAGCCGGCGAATTCGGCGGCAACCGGCATCCGGCCCCCGTTGACGGCGATCACCAGCAAGTTCAGCGCGCTGCCCGTGGTCACGAGCCAGATTCCGGGCAGTCGGTCCCAGTGCCAGATCGTCCATGCGACGATCACGGCCAGGGTCAGCATGTAAAGGTACTGGGCGCCCTCGACGCGGCTGAGCGGAGGCAGCTGGGCGGCGGTGCGGACCACGACCGCGAGGAGGATCACCCAGGGCCAGTGGAACCTGAGTCGGGCCAGGTTGCCGACCCGGCCCCCGACCACCAGGCCGAACACGGTGCCGACCACGATCGCAAACAGAAAGAGCAATCGCTATTCGGCGGCGAGTCTCGAGGCCGCCCCCGCCAGCATCTTGACTCCCACCGGCAGCGCGGCTTCGTCGATCCGAAATCCAGGCGAGTGATGCGCGGGCGGTGTATCGCCCTCCGGCCGCGCGCCCAGCATGAAGTAGCAGCCCGGAATCCGGGTCAGAAACTCGGCGAAGTCATCGCTCACCGTGAGCGGCCGGCCGAGCAGGCTGGCCCGCTCTCCGATCAGCTCCTGCCCGACCTCCATCACGGTGCGTGTGACGTTCGGCTCGTTCATCAGTGGCACCGTGCCGTGTACGAGGTCGAGGTTCGTCTTGATCTCGAACTCGCTCTGCGTCTCGCGCAAAAGGTCGCGCAAGCGGTCGAGCGCCTGCTCGCGAAGTGAGTCGTTGAATGTCCGCAGGCTGCCCTGGACGAGAACTCCGCGCGGCACGATGTTCCACGCGCCGTCGCTGCTGATGTTGCCCACCGTGGTGTGGCACTGCACGCCGTCGAGCTCGAGCCCTTCCACGACCGTGTGCAGCCGCTCGACGAAAAATGCCTGCGCGGCCAGCACGTTGCCGCGCCGGCCCATCATCCCGCCGTGTCCGCCCGGGCCGGAAAAACTGACGTCGAAAGCATCGGACCCCGCCCACAGCAGTCCCGGTCTCGAGATGACGGTGCCGGACTCGAGAAAGCTCGCGATGTGCAGCCCGATCACAGAGTCGGGGCGGTGGTGGTCGAGCAGGCCCTTCGCGATCATCGCCTTGGCCCCTTCCACGATCTCTTCCGCAGGCTGGAACACGAAGAGGTATTTGCCGCCGACCTCCAAGATGCGGTCGATCAGCGTGCGGGCGACCCCGATCATGATCGCCATGTGCGCGTCGTGGCCGCACGCGTGCATGCGGCCGTCGATGCGGGAATGAAAGTCGACTCCCGACTCCTCGTGGATGGGCAGAGCGTCGATGTCGGCGCGCAGCATCACGGTCTTGCCCGGCCGGCCGGTGTCGAGCAGCGCGACGGCGCCGGTCTCCGTGGGGCAGTCCATCAGGTCGAGCCCAAGCTCCCGCAGCCGGTTGGTCAGGTAACCGGTGGTGTCGTGCTCGCTGAAGCTGACCTCGGGGTGCTTGTGGAAGTAGCGGCGGAGGTCGACGACCTCGTCGAGCACCGACTTGCTCGGCAGCGGGCTGGTCGCGTGATCGTCTTGGGGCCCCCGCGAACTCACGGCGACGCCTCTGAGTTCGTGGGGCTTTCACTCATGGACGGCGACGAGGCTGTAGCCGCGAGCCGACGCATGCACGAACGTCGCCCCAAGTCCGGGCTCGAGCTCGTCCAGCCGGCGGCGCAGCGTGAGCAGCGCGGAGTGGACGGTCGAGTGCGCGGCGTTGGTGCGGAAGAGGCCGGCCTGGATCAGGTCGCGCGCGGTGGCCGGCTTGGACCCCTGCGCCAGGAAGAGGACGAGCGCCGCCTGCTGCTGGGTGAGGTGGCCGTCGCGCTCGCCGACCCGGACGGTGCGCCTGGTGGGATCGAACTCGAGCCGGCCGAATCGGTAGGTGCCAGGCCGCCCGGTACCCCGCTCCACCAGCCGAGCGCCGAGGTCGGAGTAGATGTGTGCCATCGGCACGTTGCCCTTCACGAAGTACGAGCTGGCACCGAGCTCGTAGGCCCGGCGGATCGCAGCCGAGTTCACCTGGGCCGCCGAAAGCACGATCACGGGCAGGCCCGGGTGGTGCTGACGGATCCAGGTCAACAGCTCGAAGCCCGAGTCCTCGCTTTCGTCAAGGACCAGGTCCAGCAGCACGGCCGCCACGCGCTCGTGCTCGAGCACGTTTCGCGCCTCGAGCACCGTGGCGGCTACGGAAGGTCGGTAACCGAGGTCATGGAGATCGATCCGAAGCTGCTGCAGCATCGCCGCTTCGTCTTCCACCACCAGGACGGAGGAGCCGAGCACGTCGGCCGGGCGGTAGACTTCGAGGCCCGGAGGAAGCGGAGGCAGCCGCACCTCCCGCCTCGCTCCGTTGCCACTTCCACGTCGAATGCTTCGGTTTTCCAAGACCTGTCCTACATCATTATTAACGAAGATTGACTTTGCTTGCGTGCGCAAATACGCCTGGGCCCCGTCATACTTTTGGTCGGACCTGGCGTAGTTGGAAAAACAAAGGGGTAAATTGGGGATGACGTGGAGAATCAGGGTCCAGGGTGTGTGCTTCGCTCTGCTGGTGTTGGGCGCGTTGGCCCTCGCCGCCGGCGCGCAGTGGGTCGACATCCTGAACGATGTCGCCGAAGTCCTGGGCTAGAAAACAGCTAGGAATCTGAGTCTCGGCGCTCGCGAGAGCGCCGGATTGCGACCGGGAGGAGGGCGTAGAGGTCCGCCCGGTCGACGGCCTTGCTCATGTAACCGACTACGTCTGGATCGTCCGTGCCTGACGGGAACACGGGGTAGGCGGTGTAGAAGATGACAGGCACCTTCTGCCCGCGCGCCCGGAGCTCGTTCAACAGCCCCCAGCCGTCCATCGGCTCCGGGAGCATCAGGTCGATGATCGCGACCTCCGGCCGGTCGGCCTGAGCGCGAACGAGTGCCTGGTCGGCGTCTTCCGCCATCGAGACTTTGTAGCCAAGCATCTTCAGGTCGGTCTCCAGGATCACCCTCCAGGCCCGCTCGTCATCGACCACGAGGACGGTCGAACCCCTCAATTCCTCGGGCGTCGGCGCAATTGGCTTCGGTGGAGTGAACGGCACCTTGGATTCTGCGGCAGTATATCCGTGGCAATGGCAACTCCAGCCCGGCGAAACGGCAGGTCGCACGCGACGGCAACGACGGCCAAGCGAACCTTGACCGGGTCCAAGCCGGCGGCTGGGCGGCGGACGCTGGGCAGGATGCCAGGACCTTCGGCGAGCGCGCTCGTCCACGAATTGGGCAGCTGCATCACCGAAGCCGACCTGCTGCAGGTCCTCTACCGCGGCCTGCAGGGGAGATTCGGATACGACGCCATCAACCTCCAGGTGCTGGAGCGGGAGGGCTGGTACCACTCGCTGCCGCTGGACGCCGGCGTTCTGCAGGACATCCGGCGCCGGCCGCTGCGCGAGTCGACGTTCGCCCGCCAGTACGCCAACCCCAAGACGGTCGTGCTGCCGGTCGAATCCGCCCGACAGGAGATCGGCAAGGGTCCTGGAGTCCCGACCAGGAGCAAGCTCGTGATCTGGGTCCCGGTCATGCACCAGGGCGAGGTCATCGGCAGCGTGAGCTACCAGATGTACCGCAAGCGCAAGGTGCTTCCGTTCGAGATCCAGTTCCTCGAGGACGTGCACCGGAGGCTCGGCGTCCTCCTGGCCAACGCCTCCCTGAACGAGCTGACCCGCAACCAGGCCCGCCGTCTCGATGCTTTGAACAGCATCGCGCGGGCCATGACGTCGACGCTGGACGAGACGAGCGTGCTCAGCGGGCTGTTCGGCACCCTGCGGGAGCTGCTTCCGGTCGATTCGTTGGAGATGATCACCCTCCAGGACGGCGCGGAGCCGGCTCGGTACCTCCACGTGGAGGGCGACTCACCGCCGACCGACCGATCGCTGCCCGCCCGCTCTGCGCTCGCCAACACCGCGCGCGACGTCGTCGCGGACAACAAGCCTGCGCTCGCGCACTACCCGCACTCCTCGCTGTGGGTGCCTTTGAAAGAGGGTGGCACCGCTCGAGGCGCGTTGGGGATCAAGTGCTCGCGGCCCTACGCCTATGAGGATTCGACCGCTGTCTTCCTCGAGCTGGTCTCCGACGAGGTCACGCTCGCGCTCCGCAACGCGCGCAGCTACGAGGCGATCGAAGACCAGCGACGCCGGCTGGAGGCGGTCAACTCCATCGGCCGCCGCCTCGCTTCGAGCCTCGACCGCTGGTCGATCATGCGCACGCTGCGCGAGGAGCTTTCGGCCAACCTGAGCTTCGACGGCTTCATCCTGGCCACGATCACCCAGACCGCCGAGGGGCCGCAGGCCGAGGGCTACCAGTACGTGGGCGGGGTCGAAGAGGTGGTGCCGCCGGTTGCTCTGGCGGTCACCGGTCCGTCACGCGAGGCATACGAAACCGGAAAGCCGGTGCTCGTGCGCAACAACCCATGGCGGCGGTCCTTCGAGCAGAAGAGCCTCGAGCGCGAGGTCTGGACCGTGGGCCAGGGCGCCGCGGTGTTCGTGTCCGGCCCGCCCTCGGACGACCGCAGAGTGTCTCGCTCCTTCGTGTGGGTACCCGTCCTGAGTGGCGAGCGGATCACCGCCATGCTTTCGCTCCAGTCGTACACGGAGGGCGCCTTCGACGACTGGCACGTTCGCCTGCTCCAGGACGTGGCCGCGCACGTGAGCCTGGCCCTTGCCAACGCCGACCACTTCGCCCAGGCGCAGACCGAGCGCGCGCGCCTCGAGGCGCTGCACCTGCTCCACATGGGCGTGGCGAGCGCGACGGACGAGCGCCAGCTGTCGGAGGCGGTGTTCTCGGTCGTCGGGGACTATCTCGGCTCGACGCACATGGTGCTGGCATACGTGGACGTGGCGGGACTTGTCGCCGGCTTTGCCGGTGCGAGCGATGAACCTGCCAGCCCTATCGGTCCGGTCGCGATCGAAAACGCTCCGTTCTTCCGCCGCATGATCGAGAGCGGGACGGCGGTGCTCGACGGGCTCGCGAGTGAGCCCGGCGATCTTGGCGGACCGGTCGGCAACTACATCTTCACCCGCTCGCCTAGCCATGTCGTCTGGGCCCCGATCACCCAGGCCGAGCGTGTCGTGGCCGGCCTTGTCGCGATGCGCAACGATGGCGCGCGCTTCCAGGCGACGCACGTCAAGCTGCTCGAATCCGCCATGCCGGTCGTCGGCATCGCGCTACGCACGATGCGCCTGCACCACGCCAACGAGCTCGCGCTCGCGCAGTCGGTGCGCATCCAGGAGCTGGCCGCTCTCGCCGGCCACGAGCTGATGAGCGTCGTCTCCAACATCGCCGACCAGGCCCGCACCATGCTCGAATGCGCAGGCACGACCTGCTGGGCGTTCGACACCGACGGCCGAGTGACCGCCACTCGGTCCAGCGGCGACGCCGCCGCCGAGGAGGTGCTGGGGTGGTCCGGGCAAGCTTCGGACGACCGCATCCCGCAGGCAGGGATCGTGAGCGGCACGGCCCATGAATACGCGTGGAACCTGATCCCCCTCTGGTATGGGGACCGGCTCGTCGGGGCGATCGGCGCCGTCCACGCTTCCACCCTCGTCCCAGAACCCACGGCGGCGGCGCTCGATTTCGCCCGCCACGCGGCGGTGGCGATCGAGAACGCCCGCCTGGTGGCCGAGACGCGGGGCCGGATCCGAACCCTCGAGGCGGTCGCGGCCTTCACCGAGCTGACCCCGACCGAACCCGACCGCGCCCGCTTGGAGATGGCGCGACTGGTCAGCCGCGCTCTCGCCGCATCGCAAGGCGAGCTCTGGCTGCTCGAGGACGGAGAGCTGGTTCGCCGCTCGGACGACGGCGACTCCCTGCCTCGGGTGCCGGTCACGGACAGCGGGCAGCTCCTCCGCGCGCTGACTTCGTCTGCAGGCGGGCGCCGCCTGCGCGCCCTGCTCGACCTGCTCGGCGCGCCTCAGGACGCGTTCGCCATCCCGATCCAGGTCGAGGGCCGGCTTGCCGGGCTGCTCGTGGCGCGGATGACCGTCGGCGCCGCGGAGACACGGCGACTCGCTGCCGTGCTCGCCGGGCAGGCCGCCGTTCTGCTCGGCCAGCTGGAGCTGGTGGACGCCCTCGACCGCGAGCGCCGCATGATGAACGCGATCCTGCGCCACTCGCCGGTGGGCGTGATGCTCGAGGACGCCGCCGGCAGGATCGTGTACGCCAACCCCGAGATCGAGTCGATCTACAGCCTGCAGGCGTCCGAGATGCCGGGCCGGCAGCCGGACGAGATCTACGCCGCCGCCGGCGCCACGCCCGTGGAGGACGGCGACAGCGACGGCACCCTAGAGGTGCGCATGAAAGACCCCGACCGGACTGTCCACGTGCGGCGGGTCGTCATCCCCGGACTCGAAGGCGAGCCTGCCGGCGTGCTCACGCTTCACGAGGACGTGACCGCCCAGCGTCAGGCGCTGGAGGCAAAAGACCTCATGCTTCGCGCCATCGGGCATGAGGTGCGGAGCCCGGCCGCGGCGATGAAGAACACGCTCGCGGGGATCATGCAGTGGGACGAGACCATCGATTCGATTGGCCGGCGCACGCTTCTCCAGGAGGCCTACGAGTCATCCGACCGCCTGCTCAGCCTGGTCGAGAGCCAGCTCATCATCGCCAAGCTCGAGACCCGGCACTTCGAGCCGACTCCCGAACCGGTCGACTTGAGCTCGGCGCTCAACGGGGTCGTCAACGTCCTGACGCACCGCTACGCGGAGCGCACCGCCGCGATCGAGGTGAACCTGCCCGGAGGGCTGCCGCAGGCGTTCTGCGAGCCGGCGCACCTGGGCCAGGTGCTCACCAACCTGATCGGCAACGCCCTCGAGTACACGACCAGGGCCGTCCAGGTCGAGGCCAGGCAGGTGCAGCGCGGTTGGCTCGAGATCAGCGTCGCCGACAACGGACCAGGCCTTCCCCCCGCGACCCTCGACACGGTCTTCGAGAAGACCGGGCCCGCAGGTCGCAGCCGGTCCCAAGGTGGCCTCGGTCTTGGGCTCTACCTCTGCCGCCTCGTGGTCGAGCGTTCGTTCGGGGGCCGGATCTGGGTCGCCGCCAGCGACCGCAAGGGCACGACGTTCCGCTTCACGGTGCCTGCCCGGATTCGCACCTAACAACCGTTACATCTCCTATGAGCGTCGCCGCGCCGATGTGGGTACGCGTCGGCGGCGGAATGGAATCGGTTCCCGACCATCTCCGCCACGGTCCCGCCGACGTCGAGTTCCCGCCTCCCGGGGGGCCATGGGAAGCGTTGGTCCTGAACGGTCGGCTCGTCGGTTGGGCAGAACGAGGCGGGTTGCGCGCCTCCAGGCAGGCTGCCGACATCGGCCAGCGCCTCGCGATCGAGCAGCGGGACCACCTTCTCGGGCGTCTGGGTCACAAGCTGCGCTCGTCCGTGCTCGCGCTTCAGGAGTCGGCGCGGCAGGCGGCGTTCGGTCGCCCCGAGCTCATGGAGGGGCTGTTCGAACAAGCCCAGGAGGTCGGGCGGCGGGCCGCGGGTCTGGAGGCGGCGGCGATCGCGCCGAAGGACAGTGCTCGGGCCGTCGGCCTGGGCGCGGTCCTCAACCTGGCCTTGCCATCGGTGGAGCGCGGCGTTCCTGAGGACGCGGCGGTAATCGCATCCGAGCCGGTTCTCGTCGAGGCATTCGCGCGCCTGCGCGACTGGCTCCAGGGAGACTCCCTCAGCGTCGGGGCAGAGCCAATCGGCGGCTGGTGGAAGGTGCGGTTTGTCTCCTCCGGCGAGCGAAAGCCTCTCCCGGTGTCCGAGCTCGGCGAGCCCCTGGTCCGTCTGATCGTGGACACGCACCTGGACGGCTGGCTCGACGCCGGTCGCGGCGACGGTGCAGACGTGTACTTGCCCGCGTACCGTCCTCGCTGATTTGACCGCCGTCTCGAGAGTCGTGGCGCCCAACCCGGGCCCATACACCGGGCCGGGCACCAACACCTGGGTCGTCGACGCCGGACCGGTCGTCGCCGTCATCGACCCCGGCCCTGACGACGATGCTCACCTCGCGACCCTGAATCGCAGGCTCTCCGGCAAGACGGTCGGCGTGGTGCTGGTCACGCACGCCCACCCCGATCACCTTCCCCTCGCCGAGCGCTTTGCGCGGCCGCACAACGCTTCGATCCGGCGCTACCCAGGCCTTGGCGACGGCGACGTCGTACGGGTCGGAACGCTCAACCTGACGGCGCTGTACACACCCGGGCACACCAACGACCATCTGTGTTTTCTGATCCCGGAAGACGGCGCGGTCTTCACCGGAGACCTCATCCTCGGCCAGGGGAGCTCGATGGTCACGTACCCGGAGGGCGACGTCGCCGCGTACCTGACATCGCTCGACCGGCTGAGCGCGCTGCGCCCTCGGACGCTTTTCCCCGGTCATTGGGATCCCGTCACCGACGCGATGGCGAAGATCGACGAGTACCGGCGCCACCGTCTGGAGCGAGAGGCGCAGGTGCTCGCTGAGGTCAGGAAGGGCCGTGGTACGCCGGCCGAGCTGACGCGACGCGTTTACGGGGAGCTCGAGGAAAAGCTGATTCTGGCGGCGGAGATGACGCTGCGGGCACACCTGCGCAAGCTGGTCGACGACGGCACGGTCCGCGCGGTGGGGGAGGTCTACGAAGCTGTCGGTAATGTAGGCGCGTGACGCCAGTTCTCTCTCTGACCGCATCCGATCTCGAGCGCTGGCTCCAGGATCACGACGCCCCGGCGTACCGGCGCCAGCAGATCTGGACCTGGCTCGCTCGGGGCACGGCGAGCTTCGACGCGATGAAGGACCTGCCGAAAGCGCTCCGCAACGCCCTGGAGGCCGAGCTGCGCGTCACATCACTGCGACCGATCGCGGTCTCGCGGGCCGACGACGGGCTTACGACCAAGACGCTGTACGAGCTCGACGGCGGCCATTCGGTCGAAGCCGTCGTGATGCGCTATTCGGACCGCTCGACGCTGTGCATCTCTTCGCAGGCCGGATGCCCGATCGGCTGCCCTTTCTGTGCCACTGGCAAGTTTCCTTTTGGGCGCAATCTGAAGGCACACGAGATCGTGGAACAGGCTCGCCGACCCGGATCTGCTTGGGATCAGCCCGCGCCGCATCGTGGTGTCGACGAGCGGACTCATCCCTCGCATCGCGCAGCTGGGCGAGGAAAAAATTCCCGTGACTCTTGCGATCTCCCTGCACGCCGCGCGCGATGAGCTGCGGGACGTGCTTGTGCCGATCAACCGCAAGTACCCGGTGCGCGACCTCGTCGACGCGGCGCAGGCGTACGCGGACACGACCGGCCGGCGGGTCAGCTACGAGTGGGTGATGCTCGCCGGCGTCAACGACACCGAGCGCGACGCGAAAGAGCTCGGCGCGCTGCTGCGGCGCAAGCTGGCGCACGTCAACCTGATCCCTTTCAACCCGGTCGACGACACCCCGTACAGGGCGCCGGCGCGTGCCTCGATCCGCGCCTTCAAAACAATGGTCGAGGCGCAGGGGCTGAACGTGACAGTGCGCGACACGCGCGGGCGAGAGGCCGACGCGGCGTGCGGCCAGCTCCACGAGCGGGTGACGCGAGCCGCGGTCTCCTAACCGAATGCTCTTCGCCGGCACGTCCGGCTTCAGCTATTCGACCTGGAAGGGCAAGTTCTACCCGAAGTCGCTTGCGGGCTCGAACATGCTGCGCTACTACGCCGAACGGCTGACTGGCGTCGAGCTGAACGGCAGCTTCTACCGCACGCCGCCGGAGTCGACGCTCCTCAAATGGGCCGCCGACACGCCACCCGAATTCCGCTTCTGCATGAAGGCGAATCGTGGGCTCACCTACTCCGCGGACAGCTTCGATCGCGTAGGCCTCGCGCGCATCTTCACCACGCGCATCGCGGTGCTGGGCGATCGGCTCGGACCGGTCCTGCTCCAGTTCCCACCGGTGCGCCAGAAAAATCTGAACCTCCTTGATTCGCTGCTCACCGTGCTCGGCCGGCCCGCCGGCGCGGAGTTCCGGCATCGGTCCTGGTTCGACGACGAGACCTACGCCGTCCTGCGCCACCACGGTGGCGCGCTCGTGGTCACGGACGAAGAGAAGTGGCCGCGGGCGCCGCTCGTCGACCTTAGCTCAGTCGCGTACTTCCGGCTCCGGCGTGGTTACACGAACGCTTCGCTTGCACCATGGGTCGACCAGATCAAGTCCGCGGTCGCGACGCACGACGAGGTGCACGTCTACTTCAAGCACGACTCGGCCTCGCCTCGGCTGGCTCGGCGCCTCTTGCGGCTCGCCGCAGAAGAATCGGCACGGCGATGATCGCGATCGCGACCATGAGCGCAGACGCGATCTGCGCCTGGCGGAGGCCGATGAAGACCGCCGGGTCCGTGCGCAAGAAGCTGAGCACGAACCGGCCCGCGGCATAGAACGCGAAGTAGATCAGTCCCAGCACGCCGGCGGGCAATCGTTGCTTCAGGCGCTGGTGGAACGGGAGCAACGCGCCGAGAATCAAGAGGCAGAGGAGCATCTCGTAGGCGACCTCGGGATGGACGACCTTGCCCGGCTCGCCAAGGGTGTTCTGGTTTACGTACTCGACGCCCCACGGAAGGTTCGTGGGCGCCCCGTGGTGCTCGCCGTTGATGACATCGCCGATCCGCCCGATCGCAAGCCCGATCATCGCGGCAGGTCCGCCGGCGTCGACCATCTTCCAGTACGAGAATTTCGTCCGCCGCGCCCATATGTAGGCGCCGATCATCGCGCCGAAAAGGCCGCCCCACTGACTGATCCCGCCTTCAGTGAGGGCGAAGATGCGCAGCAGCTGACCCCCGGCGAAGAGCCTGAAGTTCTCCCACACATAAAGAAGGCGCGCGCCTATCAGCCCGAGCACAACCATCCAGGCCAGCCCGTCACCGGTTCCTTTGAGATTGGGCACGTCCTTTCCCAGCAGCCAGAAACCAAGACGCGCGGCGGCGAGGATGCCGAGGACTGCGAAGACGCCGTGCCATGTGATCAGCAGCGGTCCAATGCGGACGATGTTCGGATCGAGGTCGATGACGATCGTGAGTGGCACTCAGCAGGTCCCATCCATGCCGGGCTTGCCTGCCATCAAACGCGTACGTTGGTTGCGCGCTGCAATCGCTGCAGCGCAACGTCTCTGGGCAGCAGGTGCAGCGTGTAGTGGATCGGCAGCGAGACTTTCTTGCCCGTCAGCGCATCACGCAGCGGCGTGTAGAACTTGCCCTTGCCGGCGCCCGATCTCGCAACCGCCTCTTCCAGCGCAGCTTCAATCGATTCCGGCTCCCACGGCACATCCTTCAGCGCGTTGATCGCCGCCTTCACACGCTCCGCCGCCTCGGGATCCAGCGCCGGCGGCGCAGGATCCGTCCACAGGTAATCCAGGTAGTCGACCGCCTGGGCCAGCTTGTACATGCGCGTCCGCAGCGGCGGTATTGCGCGCCGGATCGTCTCCTCGTCGAGCTGGGGTAGGAACGGTCGCAGCCGCGCCGTCAGCTCATCGTCGCCGAGCTTGCGGATGTACTCGCCGTTCATCCAGTTCAGCTTTTCCCAGTCGAAACGCGCCCCGGCGTGCTGCACGCGGTCGAAGGAGAAGGTCCGGACGAGCTCGTCGAAGCTGAAGATCTCCTGCGCTGTGCCCGGGTTCCATCCGAGGAGCGCGAGGTAGTTGAGCATCGCCTCCGGGAGGTAACCCTGCTCGCGATAGATCGCGAGGTTCAGCTCCGGGTGCTTGCGCTTGGACATCTTCGCGCCGTCATGGGCGAGGATCAGCGGCATGTGCGCATAAGCGACCGCGCGCTCGTGGCCGAGCGCGTCGACGAGCATCAGCTGATACGGCGTGTTGGACAGGTGCTCCTCGCCGCGGATCACATGCGTGATCTTCATGAGCGCATCGTCGACCGGGCTCGCGAACTGGTACGTCGGGTAGCCGTCCGACTTGACGATGATGAAGTCGCCGATCAGGTCGGCGTCGAATTTCATCCCGCCCCGCACCATGTCGATGAAGGCGATCTCGCCGCCCGGAACCTTGAATCGCACCGCGAAAACGGTCCGGTCTAGCGGAGGGTTGATCAGGCAGCGGCGCGAGTACCTGTACGGCCGCTTCTCAAGCTGCGCCTGCCTGCGTTCCGCTTCCAGCTCCTCAGGCGTGCAGTAGCACCTGTACGCCTTGCCCTCCCGGATGAGCCTGGCCGCCTCTTCCTTGTAGATGTCGACGCGTTCCGACTGGCGGTAAGACGCGAAAGGGCCGCCCTTGTCCGGGCCCTCCTCCCAGTCGAACCCGAGCCAGTGCAGGCTCTCGTAGATGAGGGCCTCGTACTCCGGACGGTAGCGCTCGACGTCCGTATCGTCGACCCGAAGCACGAAGGTCCCTTCGTTCTGCCTGGCGAAGAGAAGGTTGTAGAGCGCGGTACTTGCGGTGCCGAGATGCGCGAACCCGGTCGGGCTCGGCGCGATCCTTACGCGTACACCGCCATGTTTTGACACGGCACTACATTACCCACGTGCCGTCTGCGCCCGGGTTGCTCGCGCTCGTCGGCGGCGACGAATTCAAGCCCGGCAACGAAGAGCAGGACCGCATGCTCGCCGAACGCGCCCGAGGGGGTCCGGCTTTCGTCGTGCCGACGGCTGCGGCGCGGCAGGGCCCGGAGCAAGCCGTCGCCCACGCAACCCGCTGGTTCGGGCGGTTCGGGCTTTCCCTCCAGGACCTGCCTGTGCTCAAGCATTCAGACGCCAACTCGAAGGAGGTGGCGGCTGCGGCTCGTTCCGGCGGCTTCTTCTACCTGGTCGGCGGCGACCCGGGCCTGGTGGTCCAGGTGCTGCAGGGCTCGCGGGTCTGGACGGCGATCTTCGACGCCTGGCTGGATGGTGCGGCGCTGGCCGGGTCGTCGGCGGGAGCGATGGCGCTGTGCAGCCACACTCTGATCCGCGCCGGCTGGCCCGATCGGTCGAACCGCCGGCCGCTCGACGCACTTGGGGTCGTACCTGGCACCGCCGTGGCGCCTCACTTCGACACGTTCGGCCATCGGTGGGTCGACTCGGCCCGCCGCGAGCTGGGTGACGTGACGCTGCTCGGCATCGACGAACGCAGCGCCGCGGTATGGAGGGACGGGAGCTGGACGGCCGCCGGGCCGGGCGCCATCACGGTCATCGACGGGTCGAAGACCGCAAAGTTCACGACTGGCATGAAGATCGCCGGACTCGCGACCCCCGCCCGTATGCTTCCGACCCAGTGAGTCCCTTCTGGGCCCTCCCGATGGACCGGGACGACAAGGCTCCGCGGCCGATTTCCCGGAAGCTGCATTCCGGCTTCATCGACATCGGAAACCTGCGCGTCCACCACATGTACGGTGGGAGAGGTTCACCCGTCGTCTTCGTCCACGGCCTTGGTTCGTCGGGCTACATGGAGTGGCGAAGCAACCTTGACTCTGTGGCGGTCCGGCACCGCGTGTTCGCGCCTGACCTGCCGGGTTTCGGGCGCACCGACAAGCCGCGCGTGCGCTACACGGTTCCCTATTTCGCACGCTTCGTCCGCCGCTACATGGAGGACCGCGGTCTGCGCTCGGCGGCACTGGTCGGGACGTCGCTCGGGGGAAGGATCGCGCTCGAGGTAGCGCTCGAGCAGCCGAAGATGGTCCGCAAGCTCGTGCTCGTCAACACCCTAGGCCTGGGCAGGCCGAAGGTCCGCAGCGCCCAGATGGCCTACGGGCTCGTCACGGTGCCGCGCGTCGGCGAGGCGGTCATGAATTTCGCGCGCGACGCGCTCACGTGGGCTCCGGCGACGCTGGTGCGTCGCGTCGCCGCGCGCTACTCGGGCGCGTCCGTGGACCTCAACCGCACGATGGATGACGGCTACCTGAACGACCTGCGCGAGATGTACGCCGCGGCCGGCTTCCGCGAGGCATACCTGTCGACCGTCCGCTCGCTGGTCAACCCCCGCGCATTGTTCGGCGGCCAGCACGACGTGACGAGGCGATTGAGCGAGCTGAAGATCCCGGTCCAGCTGATCTGGGGCGCTGACGACCCGCTCTTCCCGCTTGCGCACGCCGAACGGGCGAGCTCGATGATGGGTCGAGGCTCGCTGGCGGTCATCTACGGAGCGGGGCACACGCCTCAGGCCGAGCGTCCCGAGGAATTCAACCGCGTCCTCCACGAATTCCTCGACTGAAGGGACCGCCGAGAGTCGTTATCGGAGTCCCGAGTACTGGGACCTGGTCGCCGGCCCGCTTGACCCGCTGGTGCACCCGTCGCCATGGGACCCGCCAGGGTTGTATCTGTTTCTCAGGCGCCTGGTCGGGTGGCTCGTCAGGCACCTCTTTCGAGTCACGGTCACCGGCCGGGAGAACATTCCCAAGCCGCCCTGCATCATCGCGGCCAACCACCAGGCCTGGTTCGACCCGGCGTTCATCATTCCGTTCTTTCCGGAGCGCCCGCTCGTCTACACGATGGCCAAGCGGGAGACCGTCTTCAACCGTGCGTGGAAGCGAAGGCTTCTGCCGCAGATCGGCGTGTTTCCCATCTCGCCCAACCGAGGCGATCTCGACGAGCAGGGTCTCCGGACCGTCTACCAGGTGCTCGAGCGCGGTGGGGTGATGTTGATGTTTCCCGAGGGTCGCTACTCGCGGGGCCGTGCGCTGCGTCCCTTGAGGAACGGGATCGGCTACTTCGCTGTGCAGGCAGGCGTGCCGATCTGCCCGGTGGCGGTGCGGGGCACGGACGCGCTGTGGCCGTTTCGCCGCATCGAGGTTTCGATCGGGCCGCCCATCAGGCCCGATCTGCCCGCGTGGTGGGAGCTCGGCCGCCGCGTCTCGACAGTCGTCGAGAACGTGAGGGGCGCCATCTCCAACGCCCTGTCGCGACGCCGGACATAGAATCGTCCGGTTTTGCACCTGGTCATCGGCGCGGGCGAGTTCCTCGGGCGGCACATCTCCCAGGCGCTCGCCACTGACGTCCCCGTCATCGAGCTCAACTCCGACGCCGACGACGAGGCGCTTGGCGACGCGGTCAGCGGGGTCGAGGTCGTCGTCTTCTGCGCCGAGACCGCGTCACCTGGGCACCGCCTCCGATACCGAAAGAAGCCGGCCCACGTCCTGAAGCGCGTCGTCGAGGCGGCCCGGGACGCTCGGGTGCGCCGCCTCGTCCACGTGTCGACCGCCGACGTCTATGGTCCCGACCACTTTGCTCGGGTGACCGAGAAGTCCGAGCTCAAGCCGGCGCACGCGTACGAGAAGCAAAAGCTGTTCGAGGAGGAGTGGGTGCTGGCCGCGGCGGCCGACCTCGAAGTGGTGATCGTTCGGCCGGCGCGCGTTTTCGGCGAAGGCGAGGAATGGATCCTTCCCCGGTTGATGACCGCCGCGGTGCGCGGTCGCGTGTGGCTGCCCGGAGGAGGCCGGGCCAAGCAGACCTTCGTCTCCGCGGGGGACGTGGGCCGGGCCTGTCTTGCGGCTTCGGATCGCGGCCGGCCGGGACGGCGTTACCTGGTCGGGGGGTTCGACGCCTCGTGGCGCGACCTGCTCATCTCAGCCGCGCGCGCGGTCGGGTTCGCCGCCGAGGTGGGCTCGACACCGTACGACCTGGCCTACGTGCGCGCGCTTGGCGCCGAGGCGATGGCGCCGCAGGGCGCCGTCGTGTGGCCCGGGATCTACGCGACGGACGTGCTGGGCAAGCCGCACTACTACGACGACTCTTACTCGCGGCGCGAGCTCACATGGTCGCCTTCGGTCGGCAGCTTCGAGCAGGAGATGCCGTCCATGGCGTCGTGGCTGACGCGTCTGCCCGACGTGGCGTCGGCGCTGGCGGAACCCACTGCCACCCCGCCCAAGGGTGGAGAGGGGAAGCCTATTTCACCGCCAGGCAGGTGATCGTCTTGAAGACGCCGTCGATCTTCTGGATCTTGTCCACGATCAGGGAGCCGATCGAGTTCACGTCCGGGGCTTCGCACACGGCGATGACGTCGTACTCACCGGTGATGGCGTCGGCGGCGGAGATGCCCTGCACGCCCTCCATCTTCCTGGCCACCTCCAACGCCCGCCCAGGTGACGCGTTGATGAGGACGTAGGCCTTCATCTCAAACCCCCCAGTTGTTCGCTTCGTGCCGGAACGGCGTCAGCGTATCGCGTTAAGGCTTCTTTTTCCGGGCCCGCTTTTCGGCGAGGTGCTGGGCGAGCTTCTTCAGCCCCGGATTGACCGCAACGACCTTGGGGCCGCGCACCTTTCTGTCCCGGGCTCGGGCGCGAGCGCCCTCGCGCGGCGAGACGCGGTCCAGCTCGTCGCTCACGGCGCGGCCGGTGCGGCGAAGGCCGTAGGGGACGCGGGGTCGAGGTCCAGCCGCCGGAAGGCGAGCGTCCAGTAGGTCGAGGCCTGGGCGGCCAGGAACGCTGAGACGAGCAGGAAGAGCGGCACGACGATGAGCAGTCCGATCACCACGATCACCCAGAGGCCCGATGAGCCGTTGGACGCGAGCAATCCTCCGATCACGAGGAAGGGCGCGATCACGATCGCCGAGAAGAACACCAGGATGATCGCGAGCACGATGCCGACGGCGATCTGAAGGAGCCAGACCAGCAGGGTCCGGCCAAGCCTCTTGAAGAGCAGCCGGTGGGCTCGGACGATCGCGGCTCGGGCCCCCAGCTGCTCGAGCACGAGAGCGCGGCTGCCGAGGCGGTCCAGGAAGAAGAGATAGATCAGGTAGGGAATGCTGGCCAATGCCACCAAGACAGTCAGCCCAATCAACGCGACGCCGGCGCCCTGGTGGTGACTGACAAAAGCCACAACGGTGGAGGCGATCAGTCCGGCGAGGATCACGACCACGGGCAGGCCGAGGGCGATCAGGAGCAGCCGGAAGCGGACGACGGCCCACATCGTCGCGACCCCCGACCGCCACGCCCAGGCCAGCCCGAACTGCCTCTCGGCGTCGTGCTCCGCAGCAGCTCGGATCGTTGCGCCCTGACAAATCGCGCCAAGGATGAAAAAGGCGACCACCAGCACCAGCCAGAGGACAACGATCAGGACGATCAGCCCGACGTGACCGTTGATCCAGGTCGTGACCTGTTGTTGAAAGTTCGCGACGTCCGAGCTGCTGGCGGTAGATCGCTGCGAATAGCTGAAGTTGAACCCCCCGCCGCCCTCGCCGGAGAAAAGGGCAATCAGCCAGAGGTATTTGTACCGCCAGCTGATCCGGAACGAGCGCGTGACGATGTCCCAGTACTGCATGTCTAAAAGGTCGCCGGGACGATCGCGCGCTTGTGGATGCCGGAGCCCAGGAGCGCGTCGCCGTCGTGGCACTCGACCTCGAAGTGCAGCCGGTTGCCCTTGACCTCGATCACCCGCGTGGTGACGACGACCGTGCTCCCGGGAGCTGTGGGCGCCAGATGGCGCACGTGGACCTCATAGCCGACCGAGGTCTGTCCCTCAGGCAGCAGATGCTCGATCGAGCGGTGGCAGGTGATCTCCATCAACCCGATCATGGCGGGAGTTGCAAACGTGCCCTTGCCGCCGACGTGGTGAGTGAGCAGATTGCCCTCGACGACCCGTTCGAGGTGTCCTTCGATGCCCGGTTTGATGCCTTCGATCGTCGCCACGATATAGATTGTCGTCCGTGACGGCACCCATGGTTCGCAAGGCGATCTTCCCGGCCGCCGGTCTCGGCACGCGGTTCTTGCCGGTGACCAAGGCGCAGCCGAAGGAGATGCTGCCCCTGGTTGACAAGCCGACGATCCAGTACGGCGTGGAGGAGGCGATCGCCAGCGGGATCGAGCAGGTGATCATGGTCACCGGCGGCGGCAAGCGCGCAATCGTCGACCACTTCGACCGCTCGCTCGAGCTCGAGCACTACCTGGAGGTGCGTGGCAAGAGCGACCTGCTCCACATCCTCAGCGAGGTCGATGACCTCAGCAACCAGGTGGACATCACCTACATCCAGCAGAAGGAGCCCCTCGGTCTCGGCCACGCGGTCTGGACGGCCAGGCGCCTGGTCGAGGGCGAGACCTGCGCGGTCCTGCTCGCGGACGACGTCATCCTCGGTGGCGAGCCGTGCCTCAAGCAGCTGATCGACGCCCACCGCCAGACCGGAGCGACAGTGCTGGCCGTGCGGCGATTCCCGCGCAGCGAGATCGCCCGCTACGGGGTGGTGGCCACCAACGGCACCCGGGGCCGGATCCATGAGGTGACGGAGATGGTCGAGAAGCCAGAACCGGGCACCGAGCCCTCAGACCTGGCCATCCTCGGCCGGTACGTGCTGACCCCGGCGGTGTTCGCCGAGCTCGACCGAGCCGAACCGGGCGCGGGCAAGGAGATTCAGCTCACGGACGCGATCAAGGGGGTGCTTGGAAAGGACCCGGTGGTGGCCCTGGAGTTCGAGGGCGACTACTACGACACAGGCGCTCTGCCCGGCTACCTGAGGGCCAATCTGATGCTGGCCATGAAGCGCGAAGGGCTTCGAGAGGAGCTGGCGCCGCTGCTTCGCGAGCTGCTTCAACCCTCGCCCGAAACCCGCTGAGGGCAATTCGTTTACGAGCCTATAATCAGAAGACGCTCAATGAGCCGCATCCCCGCCCGAGTGATTTACCTATGGCTGTTTCAGGACGAAGAAGATTCGACGACGACAAGGTTGTTCGGTATGAGACCGCGGAGAAGGACTTCGAGGTCGAAGTCTCGCGCACCCTCAACAAGTGGTGCGTCACGGTCTACCAGCAGCCGGACCGCCAGATCCTGGTTCAAGACTTCTTCCCGGAGCGTTGGAAGGCGCTCGCGCGGGCGCAGGACTTCATCCGACTCCTGAACCAGCGGAAGAAGAAGGAAGAGGAAGGCCTTAACTCGTCGGAAGACGACTTCTAGCCGCAGCGGCTGTTTGCCGCGAGTGCCGGCGATCACGGGTTTGGTTGCTGCCCGAAACCCGCGAGTGCCGGCGAATGCGGGATATTCCGGGGGCGTAGCACGACGAGGACTTCTGGTGGTCGGTAGACTTACCGGCTCGTGAACTGGGCCGTGCTGCGTCGGGAGTGGGGAGCGGTGACCTTCGTGCTGACCGTCATCGCAGGCATGATCGTGGTGCCGCTGGCGCTCTACTTCGCCAACCAGGGCCCCGGCCCGGTCGCCACGCCGAACATCACCACCACGAGCAGCGCACGGGCGAGCAGCGTGGAGACGGCGAGCCCGGCGAGGTCACCTTCGCCCAGTCCCTCACCCAGCCACAGCCCATAGCAGCCGGCTGCCGTTCGGCTGGACGATGTCGTGCAGCGGCAGGGCAAACTCCGCGACCGACTTTCGCTCCGCGCTGACGCGCATCTCGATCACGTCCGACAACCGCAGGTGCGCAACCACGGCGCAGTCGCGGAGGAACGTGAAGACGACAGGCCGGACCAGGTTCACGACGTAATCGGCGATACGTGCGCCGTCGGACAGGGTGTCGCCGGTGACGCTTCGGTCGCGGTAAGCCAGCACGACGACGCCGTCTCCCAGCATCACCGGGTTGGTCCACGCGTACGACTTCGAGTGCGCGCTGCTCAGGGTCTGGAGGATTTCGGCAAGTCGCTCCATCGGCGGCGGCGGCCCCTCGAACAGGAGCGGCACGTCGCGCAGCGGCTCGTTGAAGTTCTGCGCCCGGTACTGGGCGGTGAAGCCGAGGTCGGAGATTCCGGCAAACGGCGCCGGAACCTTGATGGTCATCTCACCGAGATGCGGATTGCTGGAACGCATGCTGGAACCGGACTCTTCCATGTCCTATTAACGCATGCCCGGCCGCCGAAAGTCTCCTACCAATGCAGTAGCACTCCACAATGAGCTCCGGCATGCCGCTGACCGGTATTCGCGTCCTGGACCTGACACGGCTTCTGCCCGGCGCCTACTGCACCCAGCTCCTGGCCGACATGGGAGCAGATGTGATCAAGGTCGAGGAGCCGGAGTCCGGCGACTACATGCGCTGGACGCCGCCGCTCGTCGACGGCCAGAGCGCCCTGTTCAACGCTCTCAATCGCAACAAGCGGAGCATCGCACTGGACCTCAAGACCGACCGCGGCCGCGGCTCGTTGCTTCGGCTGGCCGAAACCGCGCAGGTTTTGGTAGAAGGCAACCGCCCCGGCGTCATGGACCGCCTCGGCCTGGGCTGGAGCGTGCTGCACGCGCGCAACCCTCGGCTCGTGATGTGCTCGATCACCGGTTACGGGCAGAGCGGTCCTTATGCGTCGCGGGCCGGACACGACCTCAACTACATGGCGATCGCGGGTGGGCTGGGTCTGAACGGAACGCGGGACGGCCCGCCGATACCGTTGTCGGTCCAGGTCGCCGACATCGGGGGCGGCGGCCTGCATCCCGCCGTCTCGATCCTCGCCGCCCTCGTCGAGGTGCAGCGTGATGGCGAAGGCACGTGGATCGACGCGTCGATGACCGATGCGGCCGCCGGCTTCATGGCGCTGGTCTTCGCGGCTCACGCTGCCGGTGAGAGAGTTGCTCGGGGCGACCAGAGACTTGCCGGCCGCTACGCGTGCTATCGCGTCTACGAGTGCAAGGACCGGCGCTTCTACAGCGTCGCGTCGCTCGAGCCAAAGTTCTGGCGCACCCTCTGCGCGGCGTTGGACCGGCCCGACCTGTTCGACAGCCAGTACTCAGAGGGCCTTGACACCCAGCGGGAGCTGGAGTCGATCTTCGCCTCGAGGACGCGCGACGAATGGGAGCAGAAGCTGTCGGGGCTCGAGGTGTGTTGCGAGCCGGTTCTCGACGTGGACGAGGTGGCGTCGCATCCGCAGGTCGTCGCTCGCCGGATCATCGAGCGGGGGCGCGAGGGGCGCGCGCCCGCCCTCGGTGAGCACACCCGACAGATCCTGGCCGAGGTCGGCCTGGAGGTCAGCTGACCAACTCGGCCCAGACCTTCTCGACCTGCTCGCGTGTTTCGTCGCGGGTGCCCTGGTTGTCGATCACGCGTCTCGCGCGCGCACGCTTGTCTTCGATGGGCATCTGCGTGGCGACGATTGCTCGGGCGCGGTCCTCGCTCAGCCCTCGCCCTTCCACCAGCCGGCGGACCTGTGTCTCCTCGGGCACGTAGACGAGCAGTACGTCGGAGTAGAGGTTCTCGAGCCCGTTCTCGAACAGCAGGGGCACGTCCTGCACAACGACGGCGGCCCCACGCATCAACGCATTCGCCGTTTGTGCGGCCATCCATTCCCGCACGAGCGGATGGACGATCGCATTGAGGCGCGCGCGCGCATCCGCGTCGTGGAAGACGAGCTCGCCAAGGCGCGCGCGGTCGATCTTGCCGTCGCGGATGTAGTCTGGTCCGAACTCGGCCTCGATCAGGTCGAATCCGAGGCTCCCTGGTTCGTAGACGGTGTGAGCGGCCACGTCCGCATCCAGCACCACCGCGCCGAGGTCGCGAAGCATCGACGCGACCGTCGACTTGCCCGACCCGGCGCCGCCCGTCAGCCCAATGAGCTTCAATTTGTGTGAATGGCCGACGAAGAGAAATTCGACGCGGTCGTCGTTGGTGCGGGGCCGGCGGGCACGGCCGCGGCCATCACGATGGCGAAGGCCGGCCTACAGGTGGCGCTGCTCGAGCGCGGCTCGAAGGCTGGCTCGAAAAACGTCATGGGCGGCATCCTTTACAACCACTACCTCGAAGAGATCGTAGGCGACGACTGGAAGCAGGCCCCGCTCGAGCGCCCGATCATCGAAGAGCGGCGCTGGCTGATGACGCCGGAGGCCGTGATCGGCATCGACTACAAGAACCTGCGCAGCCGCTCACGACCTCACTCGTACTCGGTGTTGCGCGCGCGTTTCGACGCCTGGTTCGCGGAGCAGGCCGAGAAATCCGGTGCGATGGTAGTGCCCGAGACAGTCGTCGACCGGCTGATCAAGAAGAACGACCGCGTGGTCGGAGTGGGGACCGGTCGCGGCGACGACCTCTACGCGGAAGTCGTCGTCGTGTGCGAGGGGATTGGACTCGGGTCGGGCCTGCTGGAAAACACGGTCATCAACGGCAGCCCGCTGCGTCGAAAGCTGCGACCCAACGAGGTCGCCATGGCGGTCAAGGAGATCATGCAGCTCGATCCCGGGCTGATCGAGGAACGCTTCAACTGTGAGTCGGGCGAGGGATGCACTGTGGAGTGCTTCGGCGACTCGACCATGGGCATGTCGGGATTCATGTTCATCTACACCAACCGAGACACGCTCTCAGTCGGCGGCGGAGCGTTGCTCAGCGAGTTCAACCAAACGCTTCGCACGCCGAACGACCTGATGGAGCACTTCAAGCAGCATCCGGCGGTCAAGCCTCTGCTGCGGGGCGCGGAGACGGTCGAATACCTGGCTCACCTGATCCCCGAGGGCGGCTACCGCGGCATCCCGAAGGTGTACGGCCCTGGCTACCTCGTGTGCGGCGACGCCGCAATGCTGTCGAATCCCGTTCATCGCGAAGGCTCGAACCTGGCGATGGAGTCCGGCCGGCTGGCGGGTGAGACTGTCGTCCATTGCAAGGAAGCCGGCGACTTCTCAGAGAGCCGGCTGGCTGAGTACAGGGGCCGGCTCGACCATTCGTGGATCATGGCCGACATGAAGAAGTACGACAAAGCTGTGCCGCTGCTGGAGCACAACCCGCAGCTGCTGACCAGGGATCTGCAGGTGCTCGATCAAGCGCTCGACGAGTTCTTCCGCGTCGACGGAACCTCGAAGTGGGAGAAGCAATCGAAGATCTTCAAGATGCTGCGGAAGGAGGGTCTCGTCCGGCTTGGCCTCGATGGCGTCAAGGCGTTCTGGGCGATGAAATGAAGGCGCTCCAGCACACAGAGGATGGCGTGGCGTTCGAGGACGGCGTGCTCACGCTGCCCGATGGTCGAGATATGGCGTGGCGTTGGTGGGGCGATCCAGGCGGCAAGCCGCTGCTTCGGATCCAGGGCACGCCCAGCTCGCGCATGCAGCGAAATCCCGACGAGACCGCGCTGCGAGAGACGGGTGCGCGCTACCTGATGGGAGACCGTCCCGGCTACGGCGGCTCGACGCGAAAACCCGGTCGCGGCATCGCGGACATCGCCGACGACTACATCGCGCTCATCGACCACTTCGGTCTCGATCGAGTTCCCGCGATGGGTACCAGCGGCGGGGGCCCTCACGTCCTGGCCCTCGCGGCGCGCTACCCCGACCGCGTTTCGGCGGTGAGCGTGATCGTCGGAGGCACTCCTCTGCAGCCTGACGAGGTGGCGCAGCTGGTCGGCGTCAACGCGCGCGGCTATGAGCTGGCCGAACTTGGCTGGCAGGCGCTGTTTGGGTTCCTGTCCGAGGTCCGGGAGCGGCTGTTGGGCGACGAGGGCATGCAGGGGGTCCTCAGCGACGCCCCGCCGCCCGACCGCGCGATCATGTCCAACCCGGCGTGGCAGCGGATGTCACGCGAGAACATCGCCGAGACGCTGCGCCAGGGAGCCGAAGGTTGGACTGACGAATCGATGGCGATGCATGCGGATTGGGATTTCGACCCAGGCGAGGTCGGAGCGTCCGTGACCTGGTGGCACGGCGACGACGACATGAACGCGCCGGTGTCGGCGGCGCGGCGCGTCATCGCGAAGTTGCAGAAGGTCGACCTCCACGTGTGGCACGACGAGGGGCACTTTGCCTCCCTCACTCATGACAGGGAGATCGTGCAGGAGCTCCTGGACCGCTCTAGCTAGAGACGTTCACCTGGATCGAGTGGTATCCGCTCGAGCCACTCGGATAGCTGGGCGCGCCGTGTGGGTCCTGCAGCTTTCCACTCGCATCGGTCGCGCGCACCATCAGCCGGTACGCGCCTCCATTGGCCGGGGTCCATGTCGCGCGCCACAGCACCCACGTGAATGGTGAGAGCGGCGGGTCGAATGGCGCTTCCTGCCAGCTCGATCCGCCGTCGGTCGTGTACTCGACCTTGCTGATGCCCCGCGTGCCCGCGTACGCCACGCCGCCGACCTCCAGCTCGCCCAACTTGGCGATCTCGCCGTCGCGCGGGAGGTCGAGGCGCGACGTCGTTTTGACGACTGCGTTGTGGTCCCAGCCCTGCTGCTCCCAGTAGCCGCCGGCCTCGTGGTTGACAAGCTCGATGCCGTCCAGCCACTTGGGTCCCTTCATGCCATAGCGGCCGGGTATCAGGACCCGGGCCGGGAAGCCGTGGAGCATGGGAAGGGGAGCGCTGTCGAGCTCGTAGGCAACCATGATCTCCGGCGAGCTCGCGACGATGCTCAGCGGCAGGCTTTCCGTGTAACCGTCGCGCGCGCGGAAGGCCACCCAGCTCGCCTGCGATTGGGGTGAGGCCATGGCGACGAGATCCCGCAGCGGCACGCCGCGAAACAGGCCCGTGCTCATCTGGGGTCCGCCGACGTTGTTGCTGATGCACTCGAGGGTCACGTACTCCTCGGTCGCCGGCAGCGCGCGGAGCCCTTCCAGGCTCAGGTTCAGTGACTTGTCGACCATCCCTGCGACCCGGAGCTGCCAGGACTGGCCGTCGACGTTGGGGTCGGCGAAGTTCTTGGAGACGACATAGAAGCTCTCGACCGGCGTGATCGCCGGGGAGACTCCGGCCAGCCCGGCTCCCGGGGCGTTGAACACGGCCTGGTACCAATCGGGGAGGAGGCGAAGGCCGAGCGCGCCGAGACTCACCGCCCCGATGCCGATCGGCACGGCGCTCAACAGTCGCCGGCGGCCCATGTCGACGCCAGGCGGAGGCTGCTCGCCGAACTGCACCACGACCGCGTAGATAGCGAACAGCGAGGCCCAGATCAGCGGCGTCGCGGGCCCGTCGTTGAGACCGAGGAAGCCCAGCCCTGCGATTGGCAGCAAGACAGCCGTGACCAGGAGCCAGCCAATGCCGGCGAACGCGAACGGAAGCCAGCGCGATCTCCAGCTACCGGGCTCGAGCCGGAGGTTGGTCACCGACGAGGCGGCGCCGAGCACGCCCAGCCCCACGATCATCGCAATGATCAGGCCGATCTCTTCGACGACTTTGCCGGCGTGCTGGAGCGTGTCGATCAGGAAGCCGAACACGAACCCGGGCATCACCGACAGCAGCGGCTCGTTCAGGAGCTGAGGCAGCGGCCGCAACCCGAGAAGCGCACCCGCGTAGTACATGAGCCCGACCAGGGCAAGCCCGGCGAGGCAGCCCCAGCCGAAACCGTAGAGCGCGGCTTCTTTGCGACTCATGCCAACACGTTGTAACTCAGAATCGTGACGCTTTCTTTACCAGGGAAAGGTACTTTCGCACTGTCTGAATTCGCATGTGCTGGTAGCATCCGTGGGACGGGATGGCTGGGCCCCTCACGCCTGAGGATCTCTTTCGTTTTCGCTGGCTTGACCATGTTCGCTTGACACGCGACGGCGAACGTGTCGCGTACCAGGTCAGCTGGGCGGACGCGAGCTCTCGCCAGAACCGGAGCCGCGTAGTCGTCCGCCGCCTGCTCGACCCCGAGCCGATCGAACCAACCGGCGGCACGCTTCGCGACCACTCGCCCGAGTGGTCTCCAGACGGCCGCAAGCTGGCATTTCTCAGCCGAGTTGGTGCGGTCGACCAGCTGTTCGTGGTCGACGTCACGACCGGTGGTCCGGCCCAGGCGCTGAGCGCAGTTGCGGACGGCGTGGGCCTTCCGAAGTGGTCCCCCGACGGCACGAGGATCGCCTTCATCGGCTCGGTGCTGTCCGACCCGGAGGCGGTGATCGACGACCCGCGGCCCGCCGAAGGCCGCGAGCAGCTTCGCCGGGCGCCTGTCGCGCGCATCGTCCGCCGGCTCGACTACAAGCAGGACGGCCGGGGGTATGTCGACGGCCGCAACCACCACGTGTTTGTGGTTTCGGCCGGAGGGGGTGACACCAAGCAGCTGACGAGCGGCTCCTGGGACGTCACCGACTTCGATTGGGCGCCGGACGGCGTCCGCGTCGTCGTGGCGGGCAACGCCGAGCCGGGCGCCGACCTGCAGCGCGAGCTCAACCTCTACCTCGTCGACCTCGAGGCGAATCGACACCGTCTGGGCGGCGGCTTCTTCCTGAGCTCTCCGATCTGGTCACCGAAGGGAGACCAGATTGCCTTCATCGCCCCGAACGGTCTCGACGTCGGTCTGATCGAGCGGTTGTGGGTCGTGCCCCTCTCCGGCGGCGGGCCCCGCTGCCTCACAGCGAACCTGGACCAGGCGGTCAACGACAGCGTCATCAACGACATGCGGTCCGGCCACGGGACCAGGGTGTGCTGGTCCGACGAAGGCGACCGCATCTACTTCCAGGCCAGCGGTCCCGGCGTCACCTCGGTCAACTCGGTCGACCTCGAGGGCAACGTGCGCGAGGAGGTGGGCGGCAAACGCCGAATCTTCGACTTCGACATCGCCGCCGGAGTGCTCGCGTTCTGCGCCACGGACCCGACCAGCCCGGGCGAGCTGTACATGCTGACGAGGGGAGCCGAGGCCCGGGTCACCGACATGAACCCGTGGCTGCACGATCGCTACCTCGCCCCGCCTGAGCAGCACTACTTCACGGCCCCCGACGACTGGAAGCTGGAGGGCTGGGTCCTGAAGCCGCAGGGCCACGACCCCGAGCGCATCTACCCGGCCGTGCTCGAGATCCACGGTGGCCCGCACGCCCAGTACGGCTGGTCGTTCTTCCACGAGCTGCAGATCCTGGCCGGCATGGGCTTTGTCGTCTTCTACATGAACCCGCGCGGTTCCGACGGCTACGGCGAACGCTTCCGGCGCGACGTCGTTCGCGATTGGGCGGGCAAGGACTACGCCGACATCATGAGCTCGCTCGACCAGGTCATCGAGCGAACCGGCTACATCGACGCCAAACGGCTCGGCGTGGGCGGCGGATCGTATGGCGGATACATGACCAACTGGGTGATCGGCCAGACCAATCGTTTTGCGGCTGCGGTCGCCATGCGTTCCATCTGCAACCTCGTCAGCGAGTACTCACAGCACGACATCGTGCTCTGGGGCGTCCTCCAGCTCGGTCCGCCGCCGTGGCCCGACCTCGACGAGCTGTGGCGACGCTCACCGATTCGCTACGTCCGCAACATCCAGACGCCGCTCCTGCTCACGGCCGGTGAGATGGACCTTCGCTGTGCGATGTCGCAGTCGGAGGAGATGTTCGGAGCGATGCGCCTGCTCGGCAAGACGGTCGAGCTGGTTCGGTTTCCGGAGGAGTCGCACGACCTCTCTCGCAACGGACGCCCGGACCGGCGGGTCGAACGATTGCGGCGGATCGCGGGCTGGTACGAGCGCCACCTCGGGACCGCCGCGGCAGAGCGGCCGGCGCCTGAGGAGCAGACACAGGTCCTGCCCGTCCCGGCGGAGGCGCCACGCGAGTGGGCAAAGACCGTCGCCATGACCAACCTGCCCGCCGAGGTGGCCGAGCCGGAGGTCATCCAACCCATCGTGCCCGATTTCGCCACCGCCGAGGCTCCGATCGTCGAGCCCGAAGCGTTGCCTGACCTTCCGGCGCTCGACGCGGCGGAGGCCGAGGCTCAGCCTGAGCCTGAGCCCGCGCCGCTCGTCCCTATCGCTGCAGAGGTCGCGCCTGAAACTGAGCCGGAGCCCGAATCCGAAACGCCGGAGCCTGCTCGGGAGGCTGAGCCCGAGCCGGCTCCAGTGGTAGCAATACCTGAACCCGAACCCGAGCCGATCGTAGCCGCGGCCGAGACAGAGCCGGCAGCACCATCCGAGGCGATGCCGGCGCCCGAACCCGAGCTCACGCCGGAACCGGAGCCCGAGCCTGAGCCGGCTCCCGTGGTGGCCGAGGCGCCCGCACCGGCGCCGGAGCCGGAGCCGATTGACCAGCCCGATGCAGAGCCGGAACCGGAGCCCGTTCGCGCCACGGCGGCGGCGACCCAACCGAGCGTGCAGGCCGGGGGTCCCGAAGTCAGATCCACGCTCGTCGCGTGGCCGGCAGGCGCGCCGGCCGGGGCGCCCGAGAACGGCGCGCCGGCTCAGGCCATGTTCGAGGAGGCGACGTCGGTCATCCCGGCCTGGCAGCAGACCGACCCCAATGCCGACTCGAAGCGGACTGTCTCCCTCCAGGCCATGCCGCCGGAAGAGGTCGCTTCCGGCGCGGGGTTTGCCGCCGTGCTCACCTTCGAGTCAGGACCTTTTGCGGGCCGCATCGTCGCCCTGCCGAACCAGATGGTGAGCTTCGGTCGAGCGCCTGACAACGACGTCGTGGTGGGAGACCCTGCGACCTCTGGCCACCACGGCCGCATCGACGTCCGAGGCGGGTCGTTCTGGATCAGCGACCTCGGCAGCACGAACGGGACCCTGGTCAACGGCGAGCCGGTGATCGAAAAGCAGCTGACCGACGGCGATATGATCGCGATCGGACAGAACACGCTCCGCTTCTCGCTCGAGGCGTAACCCGAGCCGTTCCTCAGGCTCTCGCCAGCGCCACGCAATCCGCCGCGGCGTCGCGCAGCTTGCTTGTGAACTCCTCGACGTCGGGCACGATCGAGGGGTCGGCGGACAGTCCGAAATAGGCGTTGCCGTTGTAAGAGACGATCGCGACGCCAAGTCCCATCCCCGGATACAGGGGCGCGAAGGGCCATACCTCCAGGAGCTGGGCGCCGCCGCTGTAAAGCGGAAACTGCGGGCCCGGGATGTTGGTGACGTTGATGTTGGCGCCCGCTTGCGGCGTCGACATGATGCGGCCCGCGAGGACGAGCAGGGTAGGCGGCGCCCACTCGGCGAGCCCGGCGAGCTGGTTCGCCGCGACCGCCTGGCGCGTGCGCTTCAGGTCGCCGGTCGTGACCTTGATCCGCTTCAGCCGCTCCTCGACGGCAAGCTCGCTCGTCGGCAGCTCGAACACCATCCCGCTGATCTGGTTTCCGAGCTTGCCGTGCGCCTGGTCGCCGCGGACGCTGACCGGGCAGAACACGCGCACGGTGGCGGGCACCTGCTCGCCCCGAGACTTGAACCAGCGATGGAGCGCTTCGGAGACGACGGCGAGGACCGCGTCGTTGACCGTGCAGCCGTAGCGGTCTTTCAATGCCTTGAAGGACGACAGTGAGACTTTGAGCCCGCGACCCGTGCGCTGCGGTCCGAGCTTGCGATTGAAGAACAGGTCCGGGCGCGGTCTCACCATCGTGCCGCCGAGCCTGACCATCCCGGTCCACGGGATGCGGCGCGTGCCCCAGACGGCGGGAAGGCGCGTGCGTTCGCGACCGGAGCGTGTCCGCACGTCCCACAGCACTGGTTTGATCAGCTGCCAGTTGGAGGGGGCCGGCCGCGGAGTCCACGCTTCGGGCGGTGGCTCCGGCCGGTCAGCTTCGGGCTCGGGGTCGAGCAGGAGCGTCAGGATGTCGACTGACGAAACGCCGTCGATCATCGCGTGGTGGGCGCGGTTCACGATCACCACCCTGTCGCCCCGCAGCCCGGTGATCAGGGTCATCTCCCAGAGCGGGCGACGCTTGTCCAGCGGCCGCGCGAGGATGCGGGCCACGAGCTGCCTCACCTGAGCTCCGTCGCCAGGCGGCGGAAGAATCTCGCGACGGATATGCGCGCCAAGGTCGAAGTGCGGGTCGTCGATCCACACCGGGTGAGCCAGGTTGCCGGGCACACGGTGGATCCGCTGGCGGTACCGAGGAACCAGGTGTATCCGCTCGGCCACGGTCTCCTCGAGACCCACGGCACCCCGAGCGCCGGCGACGCGAGAACCGCCCTCGAAGACGTAGACGGTGCCAAGGTCGAGCGGCGTCTCCGGCCGCTCCGCGTAAAGGAACCACGCGTCCCTCGCGGAGAGGGGCTCGTAAAACGGCGCCTCCACCATCCCCGAGCTCATCGTAAGCGTGCGATTACGCTTGCGGGACGATGGCGACGGTCAAGGAGATCTGGCGCTATCCGATCAAGTCGATGGCGGGCGAGCGCCTCGAATCGTGTCGCATCGCCGAGCGTGGGCTGGAAGGCGACAGGCGCTGGGCCTTCATCGACGGCTCGCCGAACCGTGCGGGTAAGCCGCTGACCATCCGCCAGCACGCAAACCTGCTGACCTATCGAGCCCGGCTCGTCGACGGACATGTCGAGGTGACAGCGCCAGACGGTTTCGTTCAGGACGCTGACGCGAGACTGGCCGACAGGGTGGCGGCCGAGTCGTCGCGCCCGCTGGAGCTGCGCGAGCACGCCGGCGGCAATTTCGACGCCGAGCACGTCCTGATCGTCAACCTGGCGTCGGTCGACGCGTTCGCGGTCGAAGCCGGAATGAGGGTCGACCGCCGCCGCTTTCGCGCCAACCTCTACGTCGACGGCCTGGAGCCAGAAGAAGAGGTCCGCTGGCTTGGCCGCCGGATCCGCGCCGGTGAGGCCGAGCTCGAGGTCGTCAGTCGCGACGAGCGCTGCGTGGTGATCACAAGGGATCCCGACACGACGGAGGCCGCGCCCGAGCTCCTTCGCCTGCTCACGGAACGGCACGATCAATGCATGGGGATCTACTGCCAGGTGCTCAGGCCGGGCCGGGTGGCCGTCGGAGACTTTGTGGGATAGCTAACCTTCAGGTCGAAGGTTTCCGCTTCCGGCAGCAGGAGGTAGGTCGATACATGGCGGTCAAGGCTTTCTCCGACGAGTGGGCCAAACAGTTCAAGGACGAGGTCAACAGGTCGAGCGTCTACAAGTCGGCCGCGAAAGGCTGGAAATGGACGGTGGGACTGGTGGTCGAGGCCGAGCCCGACAAGAACTTCCCTGACGCCAAGGGCGTGGTGATGGACCTGTTCGACGGTGAGGCGCGCGACATCCGGGTCGGCGCCGCCGCCGACGCTCAGAAGTGCGACTTCGTGATCACGGCGCCCTATTCGCGCTGGAAGCAGGTCGCCACCAACGAGCTCGACGCCACCAAGGGAATGCTCCAGGGCAAGCTCAAGCTCAAGGGCGACCTGCCGACGATCGTGCGCTATACGAAGGCTTCGCAGGAGATGACCGAGTGCACGACCCGCGTTCCAGTCGAATGGCCCGACGAAAAGTAAAGGCGAAAACGGAACGCAGGCCTGTCGTCTACTCGGACAGCGAGCCGAGCGCGTTTGCGTCGATGCTCGGCGGCCTGATCGAGGCCAACGTCGAGAACAGCGCGGCCAAGAAGAAGGACTTCGAATCGCTTGCGGCGAAAGTCGGAATCTGGGTCACCGACATCGACGAGGGCGTGACCCTCGACTTTCACAACGGCTCTCTGGTCGTCCATAACGGGCTCCACGGCACGCGCGACATAACCATTCGTGCCGAGGCCGACACGGTGATGAACCTGAGCAACTTGAAGATCGGCCTCTTCGGGATGCCCGTCTACTACGACGAGGTGGGGCGCGGCGTGGCGGCCAAGCTGCTGCAGGGCAAGCTGCGGATCGATGGCCTGTTGGGCAACCTTGCGACCCTGAACACGGTGACGCGAATCTTTTCGGTCGCGGGCTAGCCCGGTCACGATGGGCCTTCTGAATGCAATGACCCGGCTCGCCGTCATCGGCGCCGGCAGCATGGGGGCGCAGATCGCGCAGCAGGCTGCGCTGCACGGCATCGAAGTCACACTCCAGGACCAGGAGCCGTCGCAGCTGCACCGCGCCGTGGAATCGAACCGAGGACACCTGGCGCGGCGCGTGGAAAAGGGAAAGCTGTCTCAGGCGGACGCAGAAGCGGCCCTTGACCGCGTCCGCACCACCACCGATCTGCGTGCCGCTGTTGAGCATTCGCAATTCGTCATTGAGGCGGTGTTCGAGGACGTCGAGATCAAGCGGCTGGTCTTCCGCGAGCTCGATGCAGCCACCATCGCAAATGCTGTGCTGGCGAGCAACTCCTCCACCATCGGGATCAGCAAGCTCGCCGACGCCACTGGGCGGCCCGAGCGGTGCGTGAACATGCATTTCTTCTATCCGGTGCTGGTGATGGACCTGGTGGAGATCGTTCGGGGACCGCAGACCTCTGACGAGACCGTCGACCGCGCGACTGCGATGGCTCGCGAGATGGGCCGCACGGCGGTGCTCGTCAACAAGGAGATCGACGGCTTCATCGTCAATCGCATCCTCCATGCGGCAACGCAGGAGGCGTACCGGCTGCTTGACGCCGGTGTCGCGTCGTTCGAGGACATCGACACCGCGGTGGAGAAAGGGCTGAACTGGCCGATGGGTCCCTTCCGGCTGGGCGACTTCAGCGGCCTGGACGTGACCTACAAGGCGCGACTGCACATGTATCGGACCACCGGCGATGAGCGATACAGGCCGTCGCCTCAGCTCGAGGCCAAGGTCACGGCGGGCAAGCTCGGCCGTAAGACCGGGGAGGGGTGGTACCGCTATTGAAGCTCCATCACGTCGGAGTCGCCGTCACCGATCTCGAGGCGGCCATCGACATGTACAGGACGCTCTTTGGCGCCGAGCTCACCCACCGTGCCGCGGACGCCAACGGTGACCTGAAGGCCGCGTTTCTCCGCGCCGGCGAAGCCGAGGTTGAATTGCTGGAACCACTGCGGGAAGACACCCCGGTCGCCAAGTTCCTCGCCAGGCGCGGCCCGGGGCTGCACCACATCGCGGTCGCGGTGCCCGACATCGACAAGGCCATCGCCGACGCGCGGGCGCTAGGGCTCGAGATGATCGACCAGGAGCCTCGCATCGGATTGCACGGCACGCGAATCGCCTTCGTACACCCGAAGAGCGTCGGCGGCGTGCTCACAGAGTTCGTCGAAGCGTGAGCGACGTCACCAAGGGGGCTCGTGGCCGGCGGGCTTTGCCCGACGATCGGACCGGGGCGGAGTCCCCGCTACAAAACGACAGCGGCCTGCCGCTGAAAACGGTCTACACCCTTGATGACCGCCGGGCCGAGGAACCTGCGCCAGGCACGTTTCCCTTCACCCGCGGAATCCACCGGGACATGTACCGCGGCCGGCTCTGGACGATGCGCCAGTACGCGGGCTTCGGCACGGCCGCCGAGTCGAACAAGCGCTACCGGTTCCTGCTGAAGCAGGGCCAGACCGGCCTGTCTGTGGCCTTCGACCTGCCGACACAGATCGGCTATGACTCGGACGATCCGATGGCGAACGGTGAAGTGGGCAAGGTGGGCGTCGCCATCGACTCACTGGAGGACATGGAGATCCTGCTCAATGACATCCCGATCGACCAGGTCTCCACCTCGATGACGATCAACGCGACCGCGTCGATGTTGCTGCTGCTGTATCAGCTCGTCGCCGAGAAGCAGGCCTGCCCGCCCGAAAAGATCACCGGCACCGTGCAGAACGACATCCTTAAGGAGTACGCAGCGCGGGGAACGTACATCTTCCCGCCCAAACCGTCGATGCGCCTGATCACCGACCTGTTCGCATATTGCGCGCAGAACCTGCCCAACTGGAACACGATCTCGATCTCGGGCTACCACATGCGTGAGGCGGGGTCGACCGCCGCCGAGGAGATCGCGTTCACGCTGAGCCACGCGATCGCCTACGTCGAGGCAGCGCAAGCCGCGGGCCTCGCCGTCGACGATTTCGCTCCGCGCGTGTCGTTCTTCTTTGCCTGCCACATGGACTTCTTCGAGGAGGTGGCGAAGTTCCGCGCCGCGCGCCGCATGTGGGCGCGCATCATGCGGGATCGTTTTCACGCGGCGGACGTGCGTGCGCAGGCGCTCCGCTTCCACACTCAGACGGGCGGGGTCACGCTGACCGCGCAGCAGCCGCTGAACAACGTCGTCCGCACCACGCTTGAGGCGATGAGCGCGGTGTTGGGCGGCACGCAGTCGCTGCACACGAACGCGTACGACGAAGCGCTCGGCCTTCCCTCCGAGAGCGCCGCCGAGATCGCCCTTCGGACCCAGCAGGTCATCGGTTACGAGTCGGCGGTGCCTTTTGTCGCCGATCCGCTCGGCGGCTCGTACTACGTCGAGAACCTGACCGACCGCGTCGAGGAGGAGGCCCTGGCCATCATGGCTGAGATCGACGAGCTGGGCGGCGCGGTGGCATGCATCGAGTCGGGCTGGACGCAGCGCCGGATCGCGGACAGCGCCTACCGCCTGCAGCGGCGCATCGAGTCGGGCGAGCGGATCGTGGTCGGGGTCAATCGGTATACCGACACGGACGTTCGCCCGGTGGAGATCATGAAGATCAGCCCGCGCCACCAGGTCGCGCAGGCGCGCGCGCTGAAGAAGCTGCGGGCGCGGCGCTCGCAGGCCACGGTTGACCGCAGGCTCGCGGACATCGAGAAGGCGGCAAGGGGGACTGAGAACCTGATGCCGCCGCTGAAGGCGGCCCTCGCGGACTACGTGACGATCGGCGAGTGCTGCCGGGTGCTTCGCGGCGTATTCGGCGAATACCACCCTGGGGAGGCTGCCTGATGGCTCAACTGGTGATTCCCATGCTGGCGTACGAGAATGGCCCGTCCACGATGGACTGGCTGATCAGGGCGTTCGGGTTCCGCGAGGTGGATCGCAGAGTCGAGGACGGCCGGCTCACGCACGGCGAGCTCGACACCGGGGGCGGGGTGGTCATGCTGGCCACGCCGTCGCTCAACTATCGCGGGCCCAAGCGCCACCGCGAGGAATGCGAGATCGCGCAGGGGTGGCACGACGTGCCGTACATCATCGACGGGGTGCTGGTGTACGTCGACGACATCGACGCCCATTTCGAGCGCGCCCAGGCGGCGGGCGCGACCATCCTTTCCCCGCTCGAGGAGGGTGGCGAGGGCAAGCGATACCGCGCCGAGGACCTCGAGGGGCATCGCTGGATGTTCATACAGAGGTGAGTCAGCGACCGAAGAAGGTCGACCCGCTCAACGAGCTCAGGCAGCGCAAGTACGAGGCCGGCCACGGCGATGCGGAGGCGTTCCATCGCCAGCACTCGAAGGGAAAGCTGACCGCACGCGAGCGAATCTCGCGCCTTGTCGACCGAAACTCTTTCGAGGAGATCGACCTGTTCGCCCGGCACGCGGGCGGTGTGCCCGGCGACGGCGTCGTCACCGGCATGGCCCGGATCGACGGCCGCGACGTGATGGTGTTCAGCCACGACGCGAGCGTCTTCGGCGGATCGCTCGGCGAGGTGTTCGCAAGCAAGGTGATCAAGGTGATGGACCTGGCGCTGAGCAACCGGATCCCGATCATCGGCATCAACGACTCAGGCGGAGCGCGGATCCAGGAGGGCGTCGTCTCGCTTGCGGGCTACGCCGAGATCTTCTGGCGCAACGTGGAGGCCAGCGGCCTGATCCCGCAGCTGAGCCTCATCCTCGGTCCCTGCACCGGAGGCGCGGTCTACTCACCGGCGATCACCGACTTCACGTTCATGGTCCACGGCGTCGGCTACATGTTCATCACGGGCCCGGAGGTCATCAGGGTCACGACCGGCGAGGATGTGACCTTCGATTCGCTCGGCGGCGCCGAGGTCCACAACGTGAAGTCGGGCGTCGCGCATTTCCTCGCCGAGACCGAGGAAGAGTGCTTCGCGCAGGTCCGCAAGCTGTTCAGGTACATCCCGCAGAGCTCCGACGAGCAGCCGACTTCGGTACCGGCCACCGATGATCCCGAACGCGCCGCGCCGGGTCTCACCACGATCATCCCGAACAACCCGAAGGAGCCTTACGACATCAAGGACGTGATCGGGATGGTCGTCGACCACGGCGACTTCTTCGAGGTCCAGCCGTACTACGCGATGAACCTCGTTGTCGGCTTTGCGCACCTCGACGGAAAGGCGGTCGGCGTGGTGGCCAACCAGCCCAAGGTGATGGCGGGCGCGCTGGACATCAACGCGTCGGACAAGGGCGCGCGTTTCATCCGCTTCTGCGATGCCTTCAACATCCCGCTGGTCACATTCGTCGACGTGCCTGGTTTCCTACCCGGAACCTCGCAGGAGTACGGCGGGATCATTCGCCACGGCGCCAAGCTGCTCTACGCGTTCAGCGAGGCGACAGTGCCCAAGTTGACAGTGATCACCCGCAAGGCCTACGGCGGCGCCTACTGCGTCATGTGCTCGAAGCACATCCGCGCCGACTTCAACGTTGCGTGGCCGACCGCCGAGATCGCGGTGATGGGGCCCGAGGGCGCGGTGAACATTCTTTTCCGCCGCGAGCTGGCGGCGGCCGACGACGCGGCGGCTCGAAGGCGCGAGCTGGTGAGCGAGTACACAGAACGCTTCGCGAACCCGTACATCGCCGCCGAACGCGGCTACATCGATCGTGTCATCGAACCAGGCAGGACCCGTGGCGAATTGATCCGTGCGCTGCGGATCGCGATGCGCAAAGAGCGGAAGCGCAGCCCGAGGTGGCACGGAAACATTCCCTTGTGATCGAGCTGCGGCCATGGACCGTGGACGACCTGCCGCTGCTCGAGCGGCTCAACGAGCCGTTGATGACCGAGCACCTTGGCGGACCTGAGACAACCGAGCAGCTGGAGCGGCGCCTGCGCCGCTACGTCCAGGCGCAATCCTCGAGCGGGCGCATGTTCAAGGTGATGGAAGACGCGAGGCCTGTCGGAGGGGTCGGCTTCTGGGAGCGGGAGTGGAATGGCGACACCATCTACGAGACGGGGTGGGGAACGTTGCCCGAGTTTCAAGGCCGCAGCCTCGCCACGACGGCGATGGGGATGCTCATCGCACTTGCGCGGGTGGCCGACAGGCACCGATTCATGCACGCCTTTCCATCCATCGACAACGGGCCCTCGAACGCGATCTGCAGAAAGCTCGACTTCGAGCTGCTCGGTGAATGCCGCTTCGAGTATCCGAAAGGCCACTGGATGCAGTGCAACGACTGGCGCTTCACGCTCCACCAATACACTTAGGCCGTGCCCAGGCAGGACGCGCAGGGACGCTGGATCTCGGACGACGGCCTCCAGTACTGGGACGGCAGCACGTGGCGTCCGGTCGGCGTGGCCGCCCCTCCGCGGCGCAGCAGCATCGCGCTGCCGGCCGTCATCATCGGCTGCGGTTTTGCGCTCGTCGTAGCCATCGTGCTCGTGATCGGCGGGGTGATCCTGTACAACAGCTCCGACTTCCGCAGCAGCTTCTGCAACAGCTGGGCGGACAATCCGAGGGACGCCGCGACGCCGTGTCCACTGGCCCCCTCGAGCCCGTGACGTTTTGAAGCTCCTCGAATACCAGGCCAAGGAGGTGCTCGCCTCGCTTGGCATCGCGATTCCCCGCGGGATGGTCGCCCGCACGCCTGACGAAGCGGCTGCGGCCGCCTCTAAGCTCGGCGCGGTCGCGGTCAAGGCGCAGGTCCCGGTCGGCGGACGGGGCAAGGCAGGCGGGATCAAGCTCGCCAGGACCGCCGGCGAGGCCCGCGCCGCCGCGCAGCAGATCATCGGCATGGACATCAAGGGGTTCAAGGTGCCGCTCGTCTACTGCGAGGAGGCACTCGAGATCGAGCGCGAGATCTACGTGGGCTTCACGGTCGATCGTGACGCGCGCGCCAACATCCTGCTGGTTTCGGCGCGCGGCGGAATGGATATCGAGCGGGTCGCTGAAGAATCCCCGGAGGCGATCGCGCGCCTCTATCCGAACCCATGGCGCGGGCCTATCGACTTCGAGCTTGCCCAGCTCGTCTACGACGCGGGTCTCGGCGAGCTGGCCCGCCCGCTCCTGGCGATGATGAAAAGGCTCTACCGCGCTATCCCCGACTACGACGCCTTGATCGCCGAGATCAATCCCCTTGTCGTCACCAGGACCGGCGATGTGATCGCCGGCGACGCGAAGCTCGAGATCGACGACAACGCGGCATGGAGGCACACGGACCTCGAGGAGAAGTTCGGAGCGGTGCTCGAGGGTGATCCCTACGAGGTCGAGGCGAAGAAGCGCCATCTCACGTACGTGTCGCTGGACGGCGACATCGGGATCATCGGCAACGGCGCCGGTCTGTGCATGAGCACCCTCGACCTCGTGCAGCGCGCCGGTGGGCGGGCCGCCAACTTCTGCGACATCGGCGGCGGTGCGAAGGCGGAGGTCGTGGAGAACGCTCTCGCCGTGATCCTCATGAACCCGAAGGTCAAGGGCGTCCTCATCAACGTCTTCGGCGGGATCACGCGTGGCGACGAGGTGGCGAGAGGCGTCGTCACCGCCCGCGACAACCTGACGATGAAGCTGCCGCTCGTGGTCCGCATGAGCGGGACCCGAGAGGAGGAGGGGCGAGAGATCCTGAAACGGAACGGGATCGAACCGGGGGCAAGCGCGTGGGAGGCGGCCAAGAAGATCGTCGAGCTGACCCGTGCCGGCGTGCAAGCTTGAGCATCCTGGTCGACTCCACGACCCGAGTGATCGTCCAGGGCATCACCGGCCGCGAAGGTTCGTTCCATACCGAGCAGATGCAGGCGCTCGGCACGACGGTGGTCGGAGGAACGAGCCCCGGCAAGGGCGGAACCACCCACCTCGGGGTGCCCGTGTTCAACACGGTCGCTGACGCGGTCAGGGCGACCGGGGCCAACGCGTCGGGGATCTTCGTGCCGGCGCCGTTCGCCCCCGACGCCATCATGGAGGCGGCCGCCGCGGGCATCACGCTCATCGTCTGCATCACCGAAGGGATCCCGATCCAGGACATGATCCGGGTCAAGGACTTCCTGCGCGGCTACCCAGACGCGCGGCTGCTCGGCGCCAACTGCCCGGGCCTGATCACGCCCGGCCAGGCCAAGATCGGCATCATCCCGCAGCGGATCACGGCGCCGGGGTCGGTCGGGATGGTTTCGCGGAGCGGCACCCTCACTTACGAGGTCGGCTCGGCCCTGTCGGCGGCCGGGATGGGGCAGTCGACGATCGTCGGCATCGGCGGCGATCCAGTCCTCGGCATGACGTTCAGCGACGTCGTCGCGCTGTTCGAGAAGGACCCTGCGACGACGCACCTCGTGCTCATCGGAGAGATCGGCGGCAGCGACGAGGAGCACGCGGCGGAGCTCCTGGCGCGCGGAACGCGGCTGAAGACCGTCGCCTTCATCTCGGGTCGAACAGCGCCCGAGGGCAAGCGGATGGGGCACGCGGGTGCGATCATCTCGGGCAACCGCGGCACTGCCAGGAGCAAAGAGGAGGCGTTCCGGAAGGCGGGGGTCGCAGTGGCTGAGACTACCGACGAGATCGTGGGACTGCTGAGATGAGCTCGAGGCCGATCGTGCTGACAAAAGCGCTGCACGCGGACAGGATGCGTGACCTCGGAATTGCTTCCGCCCTCGTGGTCTGGCTCCTCTACACGCGTGTGTTCTGGATCTTGCAGGCGGCCCACCTGAGCGCGCCGCCGTGCCCATTCTTCTACATCACGGGCCATCCCTGTCCCTTCTGTGGGGGCACTCGCTCGTTCGCTTACATGTGGCGGGGCGACATCTCCGACGCGGTCAGGCTCTATCCGCTCGGCCCGATGCTCTTCGCCGGCACGCTCGTGACGGTGGGCGGCCTGTTGGCCGGAGTGGTCAGCGGGCGGACCTGGACCCCGCGCCTGACGCGAGTGCAGTGGCGGCTGCTTACGGTGGGGGCCGTGAGCGCGTTGGTGATCAGCTGGGCGCTCAAGGTCTTCATCCTCGGCAACTAGCACCAGGCGGTTGACTCCGGAGGACTGGCAGCTCTACCGCCGTATTCGCCTCGCCGCGCTCGAGGAGGCCCCATACGCGTTCGGCTCCCGATACGAGCGCGAAGTTGATGCTCCCGAGCGGCGGTGGCGCCAGGGGTTGAAAGAGCGGGCGCGGTTCATTGCAGAACTCGATGGCGTCGTCGCCGGAACGGTCAGCGGCGGCGATGGAGAGGCCACCGGCGCAGCCGCGATGACGGCGATGTGGGTGGATCCCGCGTTTCGGCGCCGTGGCGTCGTGAAGACCGTGCTGGAGTGGGCGAGGTCGGCGGGCTACGAGGAGATGTTTCTCTGGGTGACCGACGGCAACGCCAACGCCGAGCGCCTGTACGAGCGCAACGGCTTCAGGCGCACCGGCGCCGCGCAGGACGTCCGGCCCGGGCACCTCGAGCACGAGATGTCGCGCGCGGTCTAGGCGCCTTCGATCAGTCGCGAAACGATGGGGTAGACGAACGCCGTGTTCTGCTGCGCGTTGCCCGGATCGATCAGGTCGTGGGGCAGGTGTTCGGACTCCGGGAACTCATAGGTCTCGATCGTTGCGCCGCGTCTTCGCCACGATTCGATGAGGCGATAGGTGAAGCGGTTGTCGAGGCGAGGCTCCGCGGCGTTGGTGACGACCACGGTCGACAGAGTCTTCGGTGCGCTCTTGCGCGCGGACGTCACCAGCAGGCGCCCGGTGTCGAACAGCGCTGCGTATGCGTGGGTTGAGAACCGTGGATACCCGTACGGCGGACCGAGTGTGTCCTTCGTCTGGCCGTTCCACCAGACGTAGAAGTTCGGAACCACCTTCGCGATCCGGCTCATCGTGTCCAGCACCGGACCGGGGATGGGTTTCAGGCCGAGCATTGGCGCGATCAGCACCGCGCGGTCGATGCCGTCGCGCGTCTGTGCCAGGTACCCGGTCAGGATTCCGCCGAGCGAAAGGCCCGCGATGGTCACGCGGTCACCCATCGACAGCCCAACTTCACATGCCCGGTTGGCGAGCGCGATCAGGTGGTCCGCCCGCAGGTGTGCGATCGAGGTGTTGAGGCGGTCCGTGTAACCGTGGCGCGGGTACCGGGGAACGAATACGTTCCAGCCCCGTTCGTGAAACCGGCGGCCCAGCTCGTCCATCTGCTGCGGGCAGTTCGTGAAGCCATGGAGCAGGACGAGCGAGCGCTCGACCCGACGACCGTGCGTGTAGACCCGCGTGTGGCACAGCGGGTTGACATTCGGACCGTCGAGGGCCTTGATCTCCTCGGCGATCCTCATTCCTTCTGAGTAGTGGCCGTCGCTCGTCACGTGCAAGGATTTGGTTGGTTATGGATTTTGAACTGACGCCCGAACAGCAGGCGATTCGCGACACGTGCCGGGATTTTGCACGCGAGGTCGTCGCCCCGGCCGCCGAAGAGCTCGACCGCAATCACAGCTTCGGCTACGACGTCGTCCGGCAGATGGGGGAGCTCGGCCTCTTCGGCCTGCATTTCAGCGAGGACGTGGGCGGCGCGGGCGCGGACTTTCTCTCGCTGTGCATCGCGATCGAGGAGATCTCACGTGCGGACGCGGGCATCGGCATCACCCTCGAGGCCGCCGTCTGCCTTGGCTCGGCGCCGATCTATGAGTTCGGCACCGACGAACAGAAGCAGCGCTGGCTGCCCGACCTGGTGGCGGGCCGGAAGCTGTGGGCATTTGGGCTGACCGAGCCCGAGGCGGGATCGGATGCCGGCGCGACCAAGACGCGGGCCGAATCACGAGATGGGACGTGGCTCATCAACGGCGCGAAGCAGTTCATCACCAACTCCGGGACAGAGGTCTCAGCGGGGGTGACGATCACCGCCGTGACCGGGCGGCTGAGCAATCACGAGAACGAGATCAGCGCCATCCTCGTGCCGGCCGGCACTCCCGGGTATCACGTGCTGGAGTCCTATCGGAAGCTGGGCTGGCATTCCTCGGACACCCATCCGCTGAGCTTCGCGGACTGCGAGGTGCCCGCGGAAAACCTGCTCGGACCGCGCGGCGGCGGATACCGGCAGTTCCTGCACACCCTCACGGGCGGGCGCATCGCGATCGCGGCGCTTTCGGTCGGACTGGCGCAGGCCTGCCTCGACGCGTCGCTCGCGTATGCGAAGGAGCGCCGGACGTTTGGGGTCCCGATCTCGCGGCACCAGGCCATCCAGTTCAAGCTCGCCGACATGGCGATGGAGGCGGAGGTCGCGCGCACGATTGTGTACCGGGCGGCGGCGGCTTACGGCACCGAAGGACGGGAGACGAGCGACGAGGTCCGCAGGCTTGCCGCGATGTCGAAGCTGTATGCGTCGGAGGCGTCGAAGCGGGCGGCCGACAACGCGGTGCAGATCCATGGGGGCTACGGGTTCATGGAGGACTACCCGGTGGCGAGGTACTGGCGGGACGTCAAGGTCAACGAGATCGGGGAGGGAACGTCAGAGGTGCAGCGGATGCTGATCGCGAGGCTGCTGGGGACCTGAGCAACCTAAGGACTGGGAAGTGGGTGTTGGGGCGGTTGGGTGACCGGAAAATGTGCTAGGTCTGCATTGTTTTGCATGTAAATTGACTTGACGAACGTACGAATGTTCGATACGATTCCGGCATGGTCCGGATCGACTCTTCGGTAGACGAAATCGCCCAGGAACTGGTCTTCCGGGAGCACCAGATCGCCCTCCTCCGGATCGAGGCCTCGATGCTGGCTGCCGAGCTCGATCGCTCCGGCTTTCTGGAGGACGCCGGCTACAACAGCCCGACCGACTGGCTTCGCTTCAACTGCCACCTGACCGACAAAGTCGCGGCCGACCGGATCCGGGTCGGCGAGCAGCTGAGCCGGCTGCCGATGAGCGTTGACTACCTGCGTGACGGTGAGATCGGCTACAGCCACCTGACGGTGATGGCGCAGACGGCGGAGGCGGTGGGTGAGCAGTTCGACGAGCGCAAGCTCTTGCCGCTCGCTGTGGAGCACACGCCGGGCAAGTTCTACTTCAAATGCCTGCACTACCGGCACTCGGTCGACGCCAGGAAGTACGCCGAGGAGCAGTCCGACGACGCGATCAACCACCACCTCAGCCTGAGCACGCGGAAAGCGGCCACCTGCTGATCCACGGGGTGCTCGACCCGGTGGGTGGGGCGGCGGTGCGCGCGGCGCTGGAGCCGCTGGCCCAGCGCTAAGGCGCACATGACGACCGCCTGCTCCCCCAGCGCTACGCCGACGCCCTGGTCGAGCTGGCTTCGGGCGGCAAGCCGGCCAACCTGCAGGTGACGGCCACCATCGAGACCCTCAAGGGCCTGGCCGGCGCCGCCGCCGGAGAGATGGAGTTCTCGCTCCCCATCT
>WNGQ01000152.1_pt1 | contig 80256 bp, 78 predicted proteins | sample 5407661 | NCBI WGS metagenome assembly WNGQ01 (sample SAMN13153382, study PRJNA577476) | soil metagenome | isolation source: 60 cm soil or saprolite under Garry oak tree replicate 2 | place: USA:California | collected 2016-06-15
CCTATGAAGACCTCAAGATACGCAATATGATCAGGAACCGGCATCTTGCCAAATCGATAGCCGACGCCGGTTGGGGGAACTTTCTCAGGTGGGTGAAGTACTACGGGGGACTGCATGCTATCCCGGTCATCGCCATAGAGCCGCGACTTCCCTTCCCAGGACTGCTCGACGTGTCGCACACGGGTCAAGAAGTCCCTCTCCATACGAACGCACATCTGTCCGACGTGTGGGTTGGTGCTGGACAGAGACGAGAATGCCGCACGAAACATCCTGGCAAAAGCCTTGGAAGGTACCCTGGGGCACAGGGAAACCGATGAGCAGGTCTCATGAAACGCCTGGGGAGAGGCGACCGCTACTGCGCTGTCCGAGGGGGCAACGTGGCAAGTCGCCTCGTGGAACCAGGAACCCCCCCGCGCTTTAGCCGGGGGAGTGTCAGTACAGTTGAACTCTATCGTACCAACCTGTGCCGTTTGTTCAATTTGCCATGTTGCTCCTCTGGAAAGCGCTGAAGGGAGTGGATTGATGACCGATGCCATGCCATCCTTGCGTTGTTTTGCGCTTAGAGCAGCAGGAGTTATAACGATGACTGAAGGTTTGACTTCCTGGAGAAGATCGCTCAATTCTGTTGGAAATGCTTTGCCTACCTCTGCGACGACCAAAAGCCTTGACAAAATGGGAGGAGACGCATACACTTGGAGAGCAGAAGAACAAATGTACAAATGAGGAGCGGACATGCATGGGACAGGCTACACGTACGACGAAACTGCTGCTTGACCTGGGAGAACGGACCCAGGGAGCAGCCAATACGCGCAAGCGAGCCTATCTGGAGGAGACCGCTAAGATCCTGGACACGGCTCGCGCTTTCTACGTCGCCTTCTTCCTGGCTCATCCTGAGAAGCTCATGGAGCGGGTCACTTCTGTCTCCGACAGAGATCAGCAGGAACGGGAACGGCTCATTTCCCCCAACGAGTTGCTGACCTGGGCCGAATTCCAGACGGTCGCAACGAAAGAGCACCCTCACCCCCGGCCCGACTGGAACTTTAGTGAACACTTCCCTGACATGCCCTTTACCTATCGTCGCTCGGTGATCAAGGATGCCATTGGCAAAGTTCGCTCGTATCTCTCCAACCTGGCGAACTGGCGAGCGTCCGGCAAAAAGCAAGGGCGGCCTGGACCCCCAGGAGCCAGCAATCACCCGACCCTCTACGAGGGAGCCTTCGCGCTTGAACTGGATGAAGCTGATCTGCGACAGACGTTTGCCCGACTGAAGGTCTACACCGGAGCTACATGGGAATGGCACCACTATCCTGTCAAGCAGAGTCGCTACTTTGAAGCGCGTCGGACAGACCCGGCCTGGGAGCAACAAAGTCCCAAACTGATCCTGCGCGGAAATTCCGCTGCCTTGCACTTCTCGCAGGTCAAAGCAGTCCAGGCGAAGAAAGTGAAGGAGAGCAAACAAGACCCCCACCTGGTGACGGTCGCGGTCGATCTCAATGTCAAGAATCTGGCGGTGATCACAGTCAGGCAGGATGGGAACATCACCAAGACCCTCTTTGTGAGGGACCATGGGCTCGATCAGCACCGCTACCAGCACATGAAACGCATCAGGAAGAAGCAGTGGCTCTCCGGCAAAGCAGTCAAGGGAGAACACAGCAATAGGCAGCTCTGGTAGCATGTACGTCGGATGAATGCCGCCGCTGCTGAGAAGACTCACGGACGATTGCTGAGGTCTGCGAGCAATATCCCGGCTGTGTGCTGCTCTTTGAGCGGCTGCGCAAGATCAAACGAGGGGAGGCAAGCAAGTCTCGCCGTCTGAACCGCAAACAAGCCAATCAGGTGCGAGGGCAGATCAACGCGCGCTCGAGAGAGAAAGCCTTCGCAGCAGGCACGGTGACTGTAGAAGTCAATCCACACGGCACCAGTCAGTACTGCTCACGATGCGGAGCCCGGGGGGAGAGGTTCTCCTACCGAGGCGCAGTCCGCATCAAAGCGCGATGGGGAAAGCTGTTCTGGTGCCCTGCTTGTCAGTATGAGGCCAATGCGGACTTCAATGCCTCTGTCAACGTCCATCAGAGTTTTTACCAGGAGGGGCATTGGCAACGACGCGAGAAGCCGCCTGCGAAGAAGAAGCGGAGTGGCTGAAAGCCCTTGACGCCCTGTCCGGCTACAGGTCGGATGGGAGAAGCCTGCCTGAGGGACACCCCGGCAAAGACTGGCAGGCCAGGCCCGTATGCGGATGAGCATACATGTCAAAGTGGTGGGGCTATCGCTGGCCCAAGGGGTGACGTTCCGACTCGGCTCACCTTGAGGGCGACTCCTGGGGAGATAACGTGCTGCAAGCCGAAAGGAACGGTGGCACGCCAGACTGAACCAGGGCGGCGTGAACGCTGTTGTCCAGGATTGTCGACAATTCTGAGCAACTGTTGACACCACCTGCACTATTTCTGCCTGCAAATAGTAAGGAGCTATATCACTGAGGAGGCCATTAAGAGCATATTTGCTCATAGCTGACGCACCTAAGTGGGTCAATTCACAAATGACTTGCGACAGGAACTCGTCTTATCAGGCTCAAACATTGCTTTTCAATAGCAAGTTAATAGTAAATTGACCCACTAAGAAGAGCAGGCGCAAACCCGGTGTGATTAGGCGCACCATCAGTCCGTTATCTACTTCCTCGTTGCCTCCCTTGTGCAAGGATGAGCGAGGCCAGAACACTTGCAACGCGACCTGACTTCCTACAGCGATCGTTGCACCCTGTCGAATTTCGACGTAGCGAAGATTACGGGTCATCGTCATATTTGGTGATTTTGGAATTGCAGAGCTATTTCTTCTCATGCAGAAGAGATGATAAACCGTCCTGTCTGTTTATCTTGGAAGCTGTACCTCCTAATGCTCCTAATCACCGCAAGGATTGTTTTAATAACCTCATTTATATTCATGTCTAAATCTCCTCGACAAGATAGATTGCCACCAATCATGGCTTTTTGATATGTTTCATTGTACAAAGCTAACTCGCGCTGTTAGAGTCACCTTTTGGAGGAGTTAACATAAGGTCACGAAAGCATGTAGTCCTTGGCTGGAAATAGAGGCTAATTTCACCAAGAGGGCCATGGCGATGTTTAGCAACGATGATGTCGGCAATGCTTTTGCGTTCAGTCTCAGGATTGTACATATCATCGCGATGGATAAACATAACAATATCGGCGTTATTTTCAAATGAGCTAGGAATATCGGGAAGCCTTGGAATTTTCGACCAACGATTTGCATCTATATGAGATATCTGTACCAGAGCCAATACAGGAACATTTAGCTCCCGTGCTATGATTTTTAGCCATCGGCTCATCTCAGAGCCCTCCTGCACGCTGTTTTCGTATCCCTTCTGTAATACTTCTATTTGCATAAGATCAACATAGTCCACAATAAGGAGATCTACTTTATAATCATTCACTAGTTGCTGTGCTTTTCTTCGTAACTGCGTAGTGGTAAGATGAGCCGTGTCTTCAATCCAGATGTTTGCCTCCGATATAGTACCCATAGTGTAGACAACTCGCTCCCACTCATCATCCTCTAACCTCCCCATACGTAGGTATCGCTGGTCTATGCCTGTATCCATCGAGATAAGACGTTGCACCAATTGTTCCTTGCTCATTTCGAGACTGAAGATACCAACTGATTGAGCATGCTTAATTGCTACATTTAATGCAATACTTAAAGCAAAAGCTGTCTTGCCAGTTGATGGTCGAGCGGCTACAATAATCAGGTCGGAACGTTGAAGCCCTCCCGTTAAGTGATCTAAATCCTTGAAGCCAGTAAGAATAGCTTCTTTACGCTTAGAATTGTTGTGAGTTATCTCCTCATCCATCGATTGTTCTTGGAGAAGTTCTTGAACTACTTTACGGATACCATGAGCGACATTCAGAAACGCTTCGTCACGATTACGCCAACTCGTGATAGCTTTGCCACCAAGGGGCAGAAATTGAAGCTTGCTAAACGGTGCGTTTTCGCCATCCACAGGGCGGAGAAGGACAGGGATGACACGAGCTTTTCCGGCATCATGTCTTTCTAAAGCACGCTTCATCTCAATACTGTAGCAATACTCTGAATGCATAAAACTTGGACTGACTAATAGTAGGATAATGTGGGCTATATTTAGGTAATCACTTATCTCTCGCTCCCATTCCTTTCCTGCACTAATCTCGTAATCATGCCAACCCATGATTAAACCCTGTTGTTTCAAATTGCCCAGATGTTTCTCAAGTCGATTACGTAGTGCTTTGTCTTCACGAGCATAGCAGTAGAAAATCCTTATAGTTCCAGTCGGCTCTGGTGCCATCACATCACCATTTTCTCCTTGATGTTCTGTTTTCTATACTATTTAGGATAAGGCGTCGGATAATAGAGCAATTCTACATGAACCTCAGCTGGACTACAAGAGGTGGATCGCACAATTAGGTAAAGGCGACGTGGACGTTGCCATTGTGCAAGTGTAAGGCGATTATCGAGTTATATACGACCTGTCATTTTGCGTTATTCTTTCAGCAATGTAATTGCTTGCAAGGAAGATTTCTTGCGTCTGTTTGCCCTTCCTGGCGCAATGATGAGCGTAATGATGCTTTACAAAATGCCCACAAGTTACTTTCAGATCCGTCAGCGTTGTCTGTTGGGAACTTCATGGCAGGGAGAGGCGTCTCTATATAAGGAGAAGGAGCTGTGCTGATCTTCTTCGGGGTGCCCCCACACCCTGACCCTCAGAAGCAGCATTCCCCCAAGCTCCTTCTTTTCCTCTAGATAATCGAATACCAAGTAGGCGAGGTTTCCATCCGTGCGAGAGATTCACTTCATCCACTTTTCTGTTCCGTTGCGCTCGAACCCTCGATGATGAAAGAAGGAGCTGTTGCTTGAAGCAGCATTCCCTCCGTATGCATTTTTGTAGAAGGGGACAATCAAATACAAAGTACTATTCTGTGAGGACACACAATAGGTATGTGCGGCGCAAATGGTTCGTGGATACATACTTGCTTCGTACATGGAAAAGCCCATCCCTATAAAGGAATGGGCGAAGACAAGAACTGCTCCAGCCAGCGTTTGTACGCTTCAAATGCGCCATCTCTTAACGAGTAGTAAGCGTAGGTGTGAAAAGTCCCGAAGCGTGCAGCATCACCAAATGCTGGGAAATCGTCGCAGCATGCTCGTCAAGTACCCTCGCAATCTCTGAAACACAGAGGAGTCCACCGTACTGTTTCAGCAAATACAAAATTCGTAGCCTTGTTTTATTTCTCAGCACAAGCCAGGTATTGCCCTGCGAGAGGGCATCCTCTTTCGAAAGCGTTGCGTGAAACCTGCTGAATGGTTCCCCTTTCTTTGTATATCCTTCCACGTGTTACTCCTGATCTATATGGTAGTGGCGTTCTACCCATGAGCCTATTTGTGTTTGTTGCGCCCGGCGATCCATGAGCGCAGCAAGCGTTTCAATATCCAGCGTCACCCGTACTCCTCTTGTCAAGATGAAAGGGATTGTTGCAAGACGCTCTTGCAGCTGGGATGACGGTTCTTCGCCGATCACGACCACGTACCACTTCCGCTCCTTCTGCTCAAAGAAACGGTACTCAGAGAGATCACAATCCTCCTCAAAAATGATCGTTTGAATGGGATTGTACGCTTTGCCTACTGGCGTCTTATTGGGATACCGCGCTGCCAGGTGGTAGGGGGGTTGCTCTTGAGTCATAGGTTCCTCCTTGGAAATTATTGCGCTGACTAATATCCGGCAACAGAAGTGTTACCGGATGGAGCCAGGTCACATTTTGAAGGAGGGGAAGCATCAGGAAGACGTTCTTAAGGTGCGAACCTGTGGGGATTATAAACAAATTGGAGTGATGAGGAAAGCAAGGACATCAGACGCTTCAACCTTTTGAAAAACCCGGAAGTGCTGGGAGAGAGACGATCAGCGAGAGAGTCCATGGAGAAATGAGCATACTTTTTCTCATAGCAGAAAGTTTGTGTACGTCTGAGACGCATCGTGTCCCTGTCGCATAAAACCAATGGCGCTCCTCGTTCGTGATGAGAGGAGGGGATGAAATCTTTCTTCCCTCGTGGGGAGCCGTTCCCTACGTGTTCTCCTTGGCTCATGAAAGGAGCACAAGCCATGTCGTTAGCCAATATTCTCTGGGCCGTGGTCGTCATTCTTGTTATCCTTTGGCTCCTGGGTTGGCTCGTCGGACATATCGGAGGCGGTCTGATCCATATCCTGCTGGTGATAGCGGTGATTGTCTTAGTGTACAACCTCCTTGTGGGAATGCGTCGAGGGGTGTAGACCAGGTCTCTTACTCCTCTCGCCATTGAGCGTGGTGGTTCGTGAGACAACAGGAGAGGGAGCAAACAACGCAGGGGAGTTGATGCGCCAGCTCGTCAACTCCCCCCTCAGGAATTACCGAACCTGCCCCACCTCTCAGGTATTATCCTCTTGGTGTACCCCACTTCACGTTTCTCAACAGGCTGATATGACTGCTGATGCGAAGAGGGCAATGATGGTTCTAGGCTGCTTCTTTGCTTTGTTCGAGAAGATCGCTAGCTAAAGATAACCCTATTTTCCCATACCACCCATCAAAGCTAAAAATAGCATCTGCATTGAGCTGTTTCGCAAGAGCAGCCACAACAGCATCAAAAAGCGTATTTTTCTTCGAGGCAAGAGGATGATACAGCGTTGCAGCAGTTAAGAGAGTTTCCTGGTCAACGGCTTGCACAGGAAGATCACCGTTTTGCAGTTTGTTGATAAGACTGCTTGCATCGTCGGGTTTATTCAATCTTCCTCTGAGGACGGTCACCGCTTCACAAATGGCGGTCGTCGGAAAAAGGGTTGCGGCGTGAGAGGTTGAAAGGAAATGCAAGATGCGTTTCGCTTTCTCGTGGTTTGCATCGCTTGTGCTACTTAAGGCGATAAGTGCATCAGCATCAACGATCACCAATAGTTGGTTACTCTTCCCAAGCATATGTATTGTGGTTGGTGCTCAAATCCCTTGGGCCTGTGACATGGTGTTTTTCTGCCCATTCTGCCAGGTCTACGAGTGCTTTGACGCCTTTTGTCGGGAGTGTGTGATAGCTTTTTAATCCTGTTTCCACCACTTCACGCAACACCGCTTCTTTCGGCTTTCCTGTTCTGCGAACGAGTGTATAGATCTGCTCGCGTGTTTTTTCGTTGATCGTCAAGGTGACAAGGCTGCTCATAGCAACACAATTATAGCACGTCACCGCCTCCATGCAACCGCATCTTTATATACCCGCGCCGCGCGATGATTGCCCGGCGTTTCCAGACACCTTCAATTTGTTTCCGTTTCTCTGCCTTGCTCACTTTTGCCTGCTCACTGAGCTTCTTCAGGTGCGCATCTTCCGTGTCAGAAAATCGATATGCTGCTGTGATTATAGAATGCGAGAATATGGTTTCACGGGTGAAGTCTGCCTGGGAAGCAAAACAAGGAAGCGCTGTATTTCTCGCCTGTCCCCAGGCAAAATGTCAATGAAGAAGGACGTGGTACACCACTTCCATATGCTCGCCTGTAGGCGGGTGACGCCATAGAACACACTTTCGGTATAGCTGCCTTAAGGAAATGAGCATACCATAAGAAAGCATTGTGACGGGGTGAAAGCCGTGTAATAAAAAGGTAAGAAATCAGCAGAGAAGTTTAGTTCTCCTGCTGTTCGTTGTGCCAATCCTGCATGAGCCGCCTCGCATCCGTACGCTTTTCATGGTCGCGAAGGGATTCGTGCGCATCCCGTGGCTCAGGCGCGCTTTTGTACGTAATATCTTCTTCCTTATTCAATTTTTGCGAAGTGTACTCCCTTTTTTCCACACTGTTCACACTGGTGGATCAAGTGACCACTTGTCGTTGTGCCACTGATGTTCCACTGATGCTGCAACAGACAACCACCAGTCAGCTTGTAGAGGAGCCTTCTCCATAGGGAGATGTGTCGCATATGGTTTTCCTTCTAAGGCATGGTTCAAATCAATGTGACAATTGAACGATTAAGCGGCTTGAAGGGAATATCCTCAAGCCACCAACCAATCGGTTTCAACCTGGAGCGTGCCCGTCCTTTGTAAGGGAGAGAGACCTTCATGAACACCGCGAGGAGCCACGTGATGATTATGCCAGACCGAAAGCCTCGCCAACATGCCAGCCGAGAGGGTGCGATGCACAGCCAGATGGGGCCGGACAATACTCTGCCAATTCTCCACGGCACTACTGGCTCGCACGGTCTGCTCCCACACGTGCAGCAAAGCCTGAGCCTCTTCTCGCCATGCCGGATCAAAGCCCTCCACCAAGTCCTTGTTGGTTGGACCCAGCACGCTACGGCGTTGCCATGCCCCCGCCATCAAACGCACCGCCTCTGGTCCCAATCGCTGGCATGCTTGCTCTTGAGGGTCATCGAGATCGGCCGCAAAGCGCACCAGATGAGGAAGTGCCAAGCGCAGTTGCTTGCTCAACGACTGGATCTCCTTCCGCAAGGTGGGCGACGCCTCTTTGGCCACTTCCTCCCACAGAACCAGCAAGGCTTCCAGTTCCTGTTCACGCTCTCTGCTGTTCAATACCCTGGCCTTCCTAAGCACCACGACCAGAAGCTCGCTGTGCAGTTCCTGCGAGAGATAGCGGATGGCTTGCGCCACATAGCGGACTTGGGCAATGCGCTGCTCGTGTTCAGCGACGTTGGCCAAAGGAGCGCGTCCCCGCGCTTTCTTGCCCTGGGCCACACGCTCAGCTTGTCGTTGAATAATAGGCAAGCGGTCTTGCACCTGTTGCAAGGCACGATCACAGCGCCCTTGCACTTGGGAAGCCACATGCAACACATGCCACACATCGCGCTGATGCTGGTCCAGTCGCTGCAACTGAGCCAGCGCATCTTGAATCGCCCGCCCTCCATCACTCACACTGCGCTCACAGAGCACTCCTTGCTCCCCCAAATACCACCAGACCAACGTCCAACTTTCCCCATCCACCGCCACTGGCGGCACGGTGGCCCACACTTGCCCACGGTGAACATCAATCAGCACTCTGATAGGCTTTTCCGCGCTGACTGCTATACAGTTCATCCAACGCCAGGCCACGTGGGGTACTGGCCTGTTGCTGGCTCAACCACTGCTGCGCCCGTTGCCCAGCTTCTTGCACGATGCGGGCAATGCTTCCCACGCTCAGCTTGACGCCACACATCTTCAGCAGACACGTCTGGATATTGCGATAACTCGCATGCGCTTCGACCAACAAGGTCAAAACCTGTTCTTGCACCGCTATCTTCTGTTTGGGTGGGGCTGGCCTGATTTCCAAAGCTGCTTGCAAGGCCCGGACTCCTTTCTCTTGCCAGCGATACAAAGTCTGACGCGAGACCTCATGACTACGACTCAACTGGTGAGCCAGTCCATGAGGTGGTTGGGGAACCAACAACTGACTGACCCACTGGACCCTTTGTTCGGCTGTGCTACAATGGTGCATGTTTCCTCCCTGAGTGTCGCTTTTCTTGCTTTCACCTTACCTCTCAGGGATGCTTTTGGCAACTTTTCCCTCAATTGTCACAGTGGTTCATGCTCTTTTTGAACCATGCCTAAGGTTTATTCATGATAGCTAGATAGATGCTGGACGAGAGAAAGTCGAGCCGGTGTTTGTCTCTGTGTAGGTGAAGAGGGCATGCCTATTGGTCTTGGCCATCATGACAACTGTGTTGTCCTCGCCAACAACTGCTCTCCCTTTGAAAGATTATCACATGTTTCACGAGTCATATTCGTTATGACTTGGTTAAGATTGAGTAGTGAATGCGCTCATGGCGTAAACTTTTCTCTCTGGCTTTGGAGCAAGGGGACTGAAGGGGGTTTATCAACTTCTAGCATCAAGCTCAAAAAGTGAGCGAAGAGCCCGAGCGAATCGGTTGGGCTACGCATTTTTTGCCAGGGAAGCATTGTACTCGAGAGCAGGTGCCCAAATACCTTGCTATTAAAACAAGATGCCCAAGACCAAGCACGATAAATACCTGATCTTGGGCATCTTTATCGCCATTTTGTTGACAGCAGAGTTGGATCTGACGCAACTTTCGTGATTCTAAAGCGACTAGGGAAATATTGAGATATGCCAAAGCTCTGATAAAGCCAATTCGTGTGTAACCATGAGCAAGATATACTTGAGCTTTCACGAAAGTTGCGTTAGAACCCAGAGTTGACAGCAAAACCGGCGATGAAGAGCGGTTACCGGCGAACGTGTACGAACAAAAACCCATGATAGAGCCGTATTCGTGCCCTCAAAAAAGTCTCCGGTTGCCATCAAAACGCTATTGACCGCTACCAGGGAACAGTGAGCTTTATCTTAGTTCAGACTCAAAACTGGATGCCATCCTCGACTACCTTAAAAGCAAGGCGGAGTAGAATATGTGTTAAAATGGATGTAAGAGTAGTTAGTATTCAGAAAGTGGCTTGGGATAAACATGGTGAAGAAGCTTTTTCTTTTATGTGTCTGCTTAATGCTTCTTTGCAGTTGTGATACAGGCGATACTGGCAATGCTCCGACAGGCTCTCCAACGCCTACACCCAAACCAATCACTGAAGCATTTCTCGGAAGCACACTGAAAGATATTCGAGCGCATTTTGCCGATATTGGAAATTATGCCGAATCTGGAAGCGGTGACTCATACCTTTTCAGCAATACGAACCTTTTCAATTTGGGTCAGCCAAATTATAGTATCTCTCTCACTAATGCTAAGGTGGACAGTGTTGAAGTACTATCCAATGCACACGAAAAGGGTGCTGCCTGCGCTGAGTTCATACCCAAAGATAAAAAGGTCGTCAGTACACTTATAACCGATAGTCCGACCTCATCTGGGGCGATGACGAAGGATGAAAGCGGGGCAAAGACTATCTATGAAAGTAAGTGGTTAGCAAAACAATTTCCGGCTTCTGCTTTTGTAGACCTTACTAATCTCACACCGTCTGATCAACCACAACCCCTTGCAAAGCCTGGAACATTAACGCTTACTTGGGACTATGTAACTGATGACAATAGTACCTGTAGTATTAGCATCGGGAAGTAGAACGTTGTGTCAACTTAGGGGATCGAATAGGAATGGACCCACAAACAACGATTAGAAATTGCAGTGACTTCTGGAGCCGATTGAGCGAGCCACCTCTGTAGGGATAACCCACTTTTTTTCTGGAGAAGCGCATCTTCCTCGCTTCAGCTCAAGCCGCTTGCAGAGCCGATGGAATGTTTATCAATCATCCTTATCGTTGTTTGTGGGTCCATTCCTACTCGACCCCTTAAGCATCAAAGAAAGTGTCGAGCATATCTTTTGTAAATTCTGCAACTTGATTATAACGTTGAAGTAGTATTGCCCTTGCGCTCTCGGGGGCAATTCTTTTCCCATCAAATGTGGCCTGAAAAACTACAGATGCCTTTCCTGGCGGAGTTATTTGAACATATGGATTTACGAACGGGATAAAGCTTTTATGAGATAGGATATCTCGCTCAGTCTGTCCTCTTGTGGTGCCATGTATAGAATTAAGGAAGCTTTGATGCTTATTCACAACCGCATCTATTGCTAGAGCATAAATTTGTTTTGGATCATCTAATCGATTAGTATATTGCCTTACAACATGCTTACGCACCTTGAGGATATTATCTTGTTCTTGTCCTTTCTTAAAAAAGCCACTGAGAAAAAACGCTATTCTATCGACAGTTGTCCTTTGGTGAAACATAAAATGTTCATACTCAAAGCAGAGTTTTTGGGCTGAGCCACTAATATTCATTTGAAGCTGAGATTTTATCGCATGAGTCTTTGTTATCTCTTCAACTCGCTCTTCTAGCTCTCTGCATAAGTTTTCAAAGGTATGCATGTTGTACCAGGTAGCACATATAGCCATCCGCACATCATTGAAACAATTTGCATAGAAGTCAGCGGTATTTCGTCCCTCTTGTTCTATGAGAGCGAATGGACCAGACTTTACGCTAAACATGTGGGTTATTTTCAAAAATGTATTTTCGAGCTCAGGCGGATAGTCAATGATGTGTAACCAAGCCATTGGTTATTTTACTTACATACGATGAAATTTCTTTCTGTTGAGCAAAATGGGCCGCCAGACTGACGTCTGTTCCTTGTGGCATAGAGATACTTACCTTTTGTTATCATGAGAATGCTATAAACTGACAGCAATTTTGACATCTAAACCCGCGAAAAACTGCTGTCTATGGTGATACGTGGCAAACAAAACACGCCTTGCTCAAGCACGAAATGCACACCGATAGACGTCAACGAACAGCAAGTCTTGAACAAATATTTTGAGTCGCTGTTTGATAGATGAAACTGGTGGAGGCATTGGCCCTGCTGGCTCTGCCGGCATTATCGGTATCGGTGATGGTGAAGCAATCATCGCTGGATGTTGCTGCGTTCTCTGTTGTGAGATGTGATATTCCGCGTGGACCGGCGAATTAGTCGCGCCAGGTGGTAGCTCAGATGACATTTCCCGAAACCCTCCGACATATTCTCAACAACGCAAGCATAGCAGGTAAAAGTGTGGATTGTCAATGTTTTGGAGAAATAGAAACTTTTGGTTTGATGATTGCGTGATACTTTTTGGGAATCGTAACCTCATTACTTTTCCAAAAAAGATGGTAGAACAAGGTGCTTTTGAAAGGAGTTCACAAATGAAATACGACGAGTTTATAAGCCAGGTGCAGCATCGCGCAAAGCTCAACTCACGTGAAGATGCTGTGCGAGCTAGCAGTGCGACCCTGGAGACGCTTGGTGAACGCCTGGCCGGGGGTGAGGCAAAGGACCTTGCATCTCAGCTTCCTCAAGAACTTGCGCTGTACCTTGAGCGTGCACATACGGGTATTCAGCAAAGCTTCTCGTTGGATGAATTCTTCTGGCGCGTGAGTCAGCGTGAAGGAGTAGATCTCACAGAATCCACCTATCATGCCAGGGTGGTGATTGCGCTGCTGAGCGAAGTAGTGACGTTGGGTGAGATAGAGAACATTAAAAGCCAGCTTCCCAAAGACTTTGCGAAGCTATTCGATGTAGAGAACGAGGGCAACTTACCCGAAGTAGATGAACTGCCGAAGTCCGTGGAATAAAAAAACGTTCCCGACAGGAATCGGGCTCGGAGCTTTCCTTTTGTTAAGCTTTGTCGGTTTCTCTGTTGATGCCGCTTTTGCTGCTATGAATTATTCCGACCCTCCTTAGAGGAAATAAAACCTATAGAAATTGAGGAACCAGGCACACGGAAAGTATATGCCATGATAAGGATAGCCGTTTAGTCTCTTTCATCAGTTGATAACTTTAATATCAAGGCTTTCATACATGACTTCACGATCAAGATGCTGGCTTATAATCCTGCATGCGCGAGCGGCAAGTTCAGCCCTCAGGGGTTCGTCACGTTCCATTTTTTCAATTGTGGAGCGTGATACTTTAGACGCTATGGATAGCTGAATTATGGTTAATCCCCCATCAATCCTTGCTTTTTCGAATGCTGTCATCGTTTGCGTCTACGGCTCTCTAGAATTCTGATGCCAAAGCTCTCATATGTCACCGATTGATCTAGGTAACAGTTGGGTACTCTACATAGACGCGAGGCTAAGGGGCCACTCACAAGTTCATCACGCTCTATTTTTATGAACAACAAAAGACGATACTGTTTGCTTCTGCGCATAATTGAGCGACGGTTAGTCTCGCACGAGTCCTGGCCTCTGTGAAAGGTGTCAACGGGGTAGTGTTTTGAACATCAATATGTAGTCGGGGCCGGGTCTGTCGTCGCGGTTGGGCTTGAGAAACACTGGAGATGTTCAGAAAGGGGCGCCTGATTTCAAAAATTCGCGTGTCCAATTTTTCTCATGTTCTAACGCAACAACACCGATATCTGCTCTTGCCTCAATCGTTTCCAGTATCTCTAGCTCGAGAGATAAACTTGGCTGCTCCAACTCACTTATCCATATCCCTTTCCTATCCAACTTCGATGCATCTATTACATGTCGGTTTAGCCGAAAATAGACATCTCTGGTAACACCAACGTAACGTACCGTTTCATGGCGTGGATCGATAAGAGCATAGATGTATCTCGGCTATGATTTGAGGCTGATTCTGGTCCGATTTAGTAGTTTTCTGAACATTTCTATGTTCCTTTTCTACCTGACTGTCTTAATCCCGAGCTCTTGATATGTCACTTGATAACCGAGATGTTTACTTAATGCTGTGCATGCACGAGCAGCTAAAGGTGCCCTTACCGCCTGATTCTTTTCTATTTTCTCTATAGTTGCACGTGATACTCTTGCCTCGATAGACAACTGGGTGATTGTCAGTCCGGCATTGGTTCTTAGCTCCTCGAACTTCGTCATAAATGCGGCCTCATGACATTTCTGTGGTTTGATACATATTATCACATCAGAGCTAATAACGCAACTAGTTTACTATTAATTGCGAATAAGTGCTATAACATCTTGATTTCTAAGCAATAGTTGCTTATAATTTACAAAGAAACGCGTTTATCAGCAACTATTGAAATGGAATAGCTCTAATTAGCGCGTATTCTAGCTGGGAAAAGCGTATTAATGCGTTTTCTTTAGCTTTCAATATAGAAGATTATTGTAAACCACTGGAATCTGTCGGCTAATCGCAAAAGGAAGGAGGCGATAGCAAACCAGCCTGGCATGTATCGGACGACAGGCTGGCAGGTGAGAACATGCGCAACAGTCGTTACAGTCACTTTATTCTCGCCGCTACTGTGACATTAGGATGTAAAGGTGTCAAGCGGAATGTTCGCCACCAGTGACGAAAAAGGCCTTTATTGGCGTCTGTACGGCTGGCGTGTGCATGGAGAGATCGAAGCCCATGGGCCACTCCCCGACGGCTTTCTCATTGAGAACCTCAGTATGTGCATACGAGTCAGCCGTTTTGATGGACGCCACGAAGAACAGTTACACAAAGATATTGGCTATTTTATCGGTATGCTTCACGGCGGGATGTTGTCTCCGTCTACACGACAGCTCCGACCAGAAGTCACTACGCTCGTTACCTTTACCAACAAGGACACTGCCAGAGGGTACAGGGTTGGACGCGAATTCTTCTTCCATGAAGCAGAGCCAGAGGAACGCAGATATACCGATGAGCGCTTGATTGAACGGTTCCGAGAGCTTGTCAGAGAGTATCCCCACTTTCGTAGCAAGAAGCGTACTTGGGACTACGGTATCGGGTGCATCCTTGGCGAACTGAGTGGGCCACTCTTCCCAGAGATGCAGCAAGAACGTCAGCAATGGGCAGAGGGATATTGCAAGTGGCTAGCCCAGGAACGCGACACTGAAGTGTTACCGATGTCTGCCTTGCAAGAGGTTTAGAACCAATGAGTTGGGGCAGGCATATTGCTTGTCCCTTTTTTACCTTGATAAACCTTCATTATAGACCTGTGATTTCGGAGCATGTAAACATACAACAAGTACATTTAATTTATTGATTGTCGAATGGTGATTCTCGCATATGTTCGGAAAAGACAAAGAAGCAGCAAGAATCGGGCTAGCCGCACATACAGCAGTGCTGCATAAATTGGTTTCCAGAGATCTAGAGGTGCTTCAACCTCTTGGAGATCACCTTCGTTACGACTTGGCATACTATTTGGAAGAAACTACGGAACTCGTCCGTATTCAGTGTAAAGCGGGGCGATATGAGCCTGACAAAGGATGTATCGTATTTAAGAACTTTAATAGGTCAGGAGGACGAGGTAGAAGGCGTAGTTACGTTGGGGACGCTGAGTACTTCGGTGTTTACTGCGCAGAACTAAATACGGTTTACCTTGTTCCCATAAATATTGTTCCCTATGCCGGTGAAGTACACCTGCGCATTCAACCGACAAAAAACAACCAAGAAAAGAAAGTGATATGGGCTAAGGATTATGAAATCTAGTCAAGTTTTAGGAAGGAGTGTTTGTGTTTGGAGACACAGCCAGAAAAGGGCTAGCTGCGCATTTAGCTGTAGCGCAACGTTTAATCGAATTGGGGTTTGAAGTCCTGGAGCCTGTGGGCAACCATCTCCGTTATGATCTTGCCTACGATGTCTCTACAAATTCGGGTGAAAAGGCTCAACTGGTGCGCATCCAATGTAAGTCGGCTCGGCTGTCCAGGGATAAAACGTGTTTGCTTTTCAATGCGTATAACTTAGGTGGGGAGGGGAGACGACAAAAACGGGGATATCAAGGAGATGCAGAATATTTCGGCATCTATAGCCCAGATACAAGGAAAGTATATATGATCCATGTCGATGAATGCTTTGTTGGGGAAATGAGCCTTCGTCTCTCATCTACAGGGAAACAGGGAAAAAACCAGTATAGTGCGGGGGTCCGTTGGGCACAGGACTACGAGATATAACGCTGACGGCGGGACTCGAACCCACGGCCTCTTGCTTCGGAGGCAAGCGCTCTATCCACTGAGCTACGTCAGCATGGGAACAGTATAGCATACTCAATACAAAAAAGAAAACATACGTTTTTCAAAACACCCGCTATTTAAAATCTGCCGATGCTCCAGGAGCGAGCCTCTACAAACGAATAGACGCCATAGGCGACAAGGCCGAGAGCCAATATACCCAGCAGCCTTGAACCAAATGGCTGATGCGCAAGCTCCTTCAACGTACCATCCAGGCCGAGAGCCTTGCGGGCGTTGTGCTGAACGGCAGCCACGGTCAGGAAGATACCGATGATGGCAAAGACAACACCAAGGGCGGCATAGCCAATTCGACCAAGGCCGACTACCCACTTCCATACCTGTGTAGTCAAACCAGTGAGATTCAATCGTGCTCTAAACCTGGCAGTGTATGCCTCGGAGAACATATAGAACGCAAGCCCAATCACAACGAGTCCAACGAGCAAGACTAAGGCCACGTCAAAGGGCTGCTTCAGCAACAGTGCCGTCCAGTCCTGAGTACTGGCGGTTGTACTCTTACCCACGTTCCCCGAACCGACCAGGATTTGATGGCCTCCAACTCCCTGGGCTGCATTGGCTATGCCAGTGACGGCATACCCAAGTCGTGCGAGCAGGGTCATCCATTGGCTGGTTGCCGCACTCCTCGCCTCATATTTTGCCCTGTTCACATTATTGGCCATTTGCGTATTAGATTTCATAATAGTAAATGCCTCCTTTGAACAGGTTCACGTTTTACATGGTTCCCATGTTTTTGGAGTTTTGACTAAATCCTTGAGAAGCAAAGTGGGAAGCCGCTTGAGCTATAGTTCACAGGGAACGTGTGTACCCAGACTACAAGCAGATTGAAGCAAAATTAGCCTACCTAAATTTCGCCCAAAATAGCGACAGGTTCGCCAGCCCCTGAAGGGCTTGCCAAAAGCAAGGCGATGTTCCATAGCTAATGAAGAACCGAAAAAGCTCTCATATAGGAGGAGCATCACCATGAACGAGTCTATCATACCGACAACGAAGCATTTTAGCCCGGCTGCGAGTTTGGCCGCCCTGGGAGTGAAGTTGAGTCAACTTGATCTGTTTGGTCCGATCCGTACCGAGGTACAGATTCGACAGAAGACCATCAAACATACGCCAGCAGACAAGCTCTATGACGCCTTTATCAGCCTGTTGGCAGGAGCCCACGGGATAGTAGAGATTAATACGCGCCTGCGAACGGATGCGGCCTTGCAGCACGCCTTTGGACGCCAGGCGTGTGCGGAGCAGTCGGTGGTGCAGGAAACACTGGATGCGTGTACGGAGGAGAATGTCAGGCAGATGCAGCACGCGCTGGATGTGATCTACCGAGAGCACAGTCGCGCATATCAGCACGATTACCACGCTGGTTTCCAACTGCTGGATGTGGACATGAGTGGCCTGCCCTGCGGTCCCAAGGCGGCTTTTGCCACTAGGGGGTACTTTGCCGGACAATATCACCGCCGGGGACGGCAATTGGGTCGCGTGCTGGCTACCTGCTATGAGGAGGTGGTCGTGGATCGTCTCTTTGCCGGCAATGTCCAATTGATTAAGGCCCTGCAGCCGTTGGTGCAGGCAGCAGAGACGACCTTGGAACTGGATGCGGCGAAACGAGCGCGCACCATTATCCGCGTGGATGCTGGTGCCGGGACCCTGGACGATCTCAATTGGAGGCTTTCTCGGGGCTATCTTGTCGTGGCCAAAGAGTATTCGGGACCGCGGGTGCTCCGCTTGGCCAAGACCGTCACCGAGTGGGTCCAGGACCCCGTCTGGTCCGAGCGCTCGTTTGGCTGGGTCACCGAGCCAGCTCTCGGCTATGTCCGTCCCGTCGTGCGCATTGCCGTGCGCTGCCGCCGCCAAGACGGCACCTTCGCTTACGGCGTGCTGATCTGCTCGTTGGAGGCCTCGCAGGTGCTCACGGTGCTGGGCCGTCCCCGGTCGCAAGCAGCCGACCCCGTTGCCGTCTTGATGGCGTATGTGACCTTCTATGACCTGCGCGGTGGGGGCATCGAAACCTCCTTGAAAGGTGACAAGCAGGGGTTGGGTCGAACCTTCCGCAAGAAGAAGCGCTTTGAGGCGCGACACATGCTGGTGTTGCTTGGCTCGTTGGCCCACAATGTCGTGGTCTGGGCGCGCGGCTGGCTGAGCAGCCCGGAGACTAGCACGCTTTGGCATCTTGCGCATGGTGCGTGATGTGTTTCATATCAGCGGCTTGCTCCGCTTTGATCTCTGTACACATGTCGTTGAGATTGTCCTGAATCAGGATGCTCACTTAGCTCGCTTACTCATCCGTTCCTTGCGGGAGTTGCTCGCTCCCTTCAACATTGTCGTTAATGTGGGCGAAACTTAGGTAGCCTAAACACCAAGTGTTTCATAACCCATAGATAGGGAGGTTGATAATTGGGAAATGCAAGCGGTAACTTGCGTAAAGACGGGGGCCATGCTAGTTTCAGTCAAGGGGATGGGAGGAGAGCCACTCCAGCACGAACCTGCTAAACAGTTCCGGTTGTGAGAGAGGTGGGCGATGCCCACAATTGGGCAGGCTAATGAAGGTTGCATGAGGTAATGCTTTGCGAAGTTGTTGGCCTGATGCCAGTGGCAACAACACATCGCGCTCGCCCCAGGGAATGAGCGAGGGAATATGGATACTCGCCAGTTCGGCGCGGAGATCGCTCCTCACTATTTCTTGTGCGGTCTGCCACAACAGGCATGGGCGAGGCTTCAAAACATCAGTGCGAAAAAAAACACCTGAATGCGCAAGAGCTTTGCTCTCGTGCATCCAGGTAAAACCTACTTCCTTACTAATCCAGGCTAGAAGGACTCAGGCTTGAGCCACGGGGAGGAACATCACGCCGCCCGCAGGCGCAGAAACACTGGACATCTGTTCTAGCAGGTGCTATACTTCCATCAGTTCTTTTGCACGTTTTCAACAGCATAGCATTTCGGTGGGTTCGTGCGCCATTGAGGCACGTTTACACTTGTTGTGGTAGTGCAACACCACCGGTAGTGAAGTGGTTAAAGCAGCATCTTACCTCCTCTCGAAAGAGGTGGGGGGACAGTAGCATGATGTGGTAAAGGCCAAGCGGGGTAAGTACCTAAGTCGCGTTGGGAAGCCTCGGCCGTCTATGGTGAGGGCTGAATTGCTCGAACCCCAGTTGTGCGATCCTGCCAAAGTTCCATGTCAACGTAAGGCACGGTACTATAGGACATGCGGAGTGACCTGGACGTAAGAGAACCCTACGCATAGGAGCTCCCACACTCCGGCTCCCCTCAGATGGTGAGGGGAACCCAGCGAACGGGGCGACCTAAAGACGGACCAGTGTAGACGTGAGACGATGGGACCACCTACAAGGGGCGACCCTCATGGTGGCAGAGCGATCGTCGGAGCCAAATGCCTGGGGCAATGCGAAGGCACAGGGTGAAGGGTCGCAGGGGAAGGTGGACAAAACCCGACGGGTGCGATGGATGTCGCGGGAGCCCAATACAGGTGGAGCCACCTCGCCTTTCGAGCCGTGTGCTACGAAAGTAGCCTGCACGGTTCGGGAAGAGGCGGTTGCAAAAGGGCTGTCTTCACGAAACCACCAGAAGGATTACTGGCAGGTCTGGAGGAACACCAGCACCTCGGTGGCCGCCTACTTCATTCTGGTGCAGGACCAGAGGGAAAAATGCTACCGAGTTCAAAGTCGTGCCATGCGATACACAAGTCTGTGAGTAACGCCCGCTTGTGTGCATGAACCGAACTTGCGGTGTGGGACGACACACCTGAGTCATTCCAGAAGCCCTCGGCTTGAGCTGTAGGGAGTCGTCACTAAATCTACCTCTTAATACGAGGCCTAACCTCCAAGGCGACGATAACGTGCTTCCACGAACGAGTAAAGCCCATAGGCGATAAGGCCCAGGGCGATGATACCGAGCAAGAATTGACCAAATGGCTGACGTGAGAGTTCTCGCAATGCTCCATCCAGTCCTACAGCCTGTTTCGCATTATGCTGGTACGCGGCCACTGTCAGAAAGATGCCAATGATGCTGAAGACCACGCCCAGCGCAGCATACCCGAATCTACCCAGATCGATCACCAGCTTCCTCATCTTTGCGCTCAATTGAGCCAGGTTGAGTCGTGACTTAAAATTGGCAGAATAGGCTTTAACGAACAGGTAGACGGCGACGCCCAGGACACCGATGCCTACGATTATCACCAGGGCTGGACCGAGCCGCTGTTTCAGGAGTAGTGCCGTCCAGTCTTGTGTTCTGCTTGTAGAATTGCTTGCACCGCTCCCGGTACCCGCGACGATTTGAAATGTGGCATAGCTCAGCAACGCATAAGAGGCCCCCACTACCGCATAGCCGATGCGGCTAGCAATCCCTTTGGCATCCCTGCCCTCGCCCTCTATGTCAAACAGCGCCTGGATAAATGACCAGAGTGCGAAACCTAAGAGGCCGATGGCGACAACAACGAGCAGAAATTTACCTAATGGTAAACTATTAATGGTCTGTATGGCTCCACTCTGATCCGTAGCCTTACCGCCATGGCCAATCGCTAGCATCCCTGCCAGCCAGCCAATGACAACGTACACTATACCCTTTACAGTATAGCCAAGACGCGCCAGTCGTATCATCCAGGGGCTCGTAGCTGCACGACGCGACTTATATTTGGCTTCATTCACGTCGTTTGCGATCTGTGTATTTGGTTTCATCGTCTTCAAATCCTTTCATCATGCTTAAGTCAAGATGATGTTTCTTTCAGACAGAGCTACCTGCTTGACTTGTATTGCAATAATTACTTTCATGAACATATTTTCGCTATTGCTATTAATGAGTACATAGTGTACCTTTCCTAATTATTGTTTTCTCTTTTCTAATAGAAGGTATGATAGGTAACCTCATCTCTGCCTAGTTCACGTTTGAGTTTGTTCCTACGTTTCAAGCTCATGAGGATAGAGGACCAAACAAAAGTCACATCAATGTGAGATTTGGCGGAACAGTTGCGTATTACGTTACAATGATAGTACGAAGTTGACTATTTGGTGATTTTCTCACCCTGGCGACATTTTTTCACAACAGTGTGAGGTAAGGCCTTTGCGTCTCTCGCCTGTAATGGTTCCTGCGTGGCGGGTAGACCTGTTCCTCAAATCTTTGCTATTTTATCTGAGGAGGACTTGATGCTCAAGAGACCGCCGTCGCGATCTCTGATGATTGCCTTTTCCATCGCCGCAGTGCTGATCCTCTTGCTCGGTGCCTGTGGTGCCCCTGCGCCAGGAAGCACACCCGCTACGGGTAATGATGTCAAGGGCGGAACCTGGACCGACGATCTCTTTGAAGAGCCAAACTCTCTGATTCCCAATGCCTCTTCGGAGACATTTGCGGTTATGGTAGATCAGGCCATTTATGCCCCGCTCTTCTATGGCGATTCTCAGGGCGCATTGCATCCCGGCCTGGCGACTCAGATACCGACAACTGCCAATGGTGACCTCAGCACCGATCTTAAAACCTGGAAATTCCACTTGCGCCCAGGCCTTAAGTGGTCCGATGGCCAGCCACTGGATGCCAGGGACGTGGACTTTACCTGGAAACTGTGGACCAACCCGGAGTTTCCGGCGTTCAATACTACAGGTCTTAACCTGATCACTTCAGCGGATGTTTCTTCCGACAACTTGACCATAACTTTTCACCTCAAGTCTGGTTTCCAGCCATTCCTCTCGGTGTGGTCGGATGGCGGGTTTGCCCCAATAGCTGCGCACCATTATAGTAGCGTAGCTCCCGACAAAGTTCTCACATCATCCGACAACCTGAATCCGTCGGTTACCAGTGGTCCTTTCATGATGGTTGATAGCAAGCCAGGTGATCACTACACCGTGAAGCGCAATCCCAACTACTACCGCGCGTCCGAAGGCCTGCCCTACCTTGATCAAGTCGTATTCCGCATCGTCACCAGTCAGGACACTATTCTCAAGGATCTGCAAGCAGGTAAGGTTGACTCCTCATGGTTCCTGGATATCACAAAGACGACTAACTACCAGCGATTGACCAGCTACAAGCTGACGTCGAATCCTCTATCAACTAAATTCGAGGCGATGTATTTTAACTTTCATAATCCGATCCTGGGAAAGGATTCCGCGGTACGTCAGGCAATGGCAATGGCAATAAACCACCGGGCATTGATCGACAGCGCGCGACATGGATATGCGTCAGCACTCTGCACCGATCACGCTGCTTCACTCCATCCTGGGTTTCAGCACGACGCTCCCTGCCCAAAATTTGATCCTGCCGCTGCTAATGCTTTGTTGGATCGGGATGGTTGGACGAAGAAAGATGCTCATGGCTATCGTTATAAAGGCAATGAGAAACTCGATTTTCAGTACTCTACAACAGCCAACAACCCCTGGCGCGCCGAGGACGAGTTGATCCTGCAGCAAAATTTCAAAGCGATTGGCATCAAGCTTGAGATACAGAACTATCCCGCCAGCACGTTCTACGGGTTCTTCCTGACGGGCGGAAAGGCCTCGCCAGCAACGCGCGCGGTAGCTGGCAGGTATGACATCGCCGAGTTCGAGAATTCGCTGACCTACGATGCGGATGACTCGTCAGTTTTCGCTTGTAACCAGTTCCCACCGGCCGGGTTTAACATTGCTTTCTATTGCAACCCCAACCTGGATAAACTGTACCGGCAAGAGCAGCAGATATCTGATCCTGCAGCGCGCCAGCAGGTCTTCAATCAGATCCACCAGATTTACCTGAGGGATTATCCGTTCATCGTGCTGTACAGTCCCTCCGATATAGGTATGCATAAGCTCAATGCACATAACTACAAACCGGGCCCAGAAGGTGCTTTGGAGACGGTCAACATCTGGGAGTGGTGGTGTGACAAAGGTCAGTGCTAGTTGAAAGTCAATAGACGCGGGAGCAACTCGTGAACGAGACAGAACATGAACACCCTCCGGATGACTTTGAGGTAGAAATAATCAGTCTCGATCAACTGAGTATTTCCGGTGAGCGCAACTCTATCCCCTTCGTGCCGCTGCCGCCGAAAATACGCTCGACACGACGTCAGCTGAATAGGTTATGGCTCCTGGCTATTGTCACAAGCTCAGTGTTGCTAACCTTCCTGGTGATACCGAATGGCTTTTCCACAGCGCAAAGCATAACACAGCAGGTAGTGCATAAGCTCATGCCCACTCCTGCTCCAGCACTGCCTCCAGGCTATGATAGCTTCTACATAGATAAAGATATACCCTGGGCGAAGGTATTTGTCGATGGGCACCAGATGCATCTACCGCGCATCGGCGTCGACGAACCGCTGAAATTAGGCAGAGGACATCATCTCATCTCCTGGCGTGCCGATCCTTTCCTGCCGCAGTCCTGCCTGCTATCAATACCTTTCGCAATCGATGATACCTGCCGTTTTGCATTTGATCACGTCGTACACAGATCGTCAGCGTACCAGATCATTCTTCTGCATGAGTCGCTGAACACATTGCCTCCCCAGCAGGGAACAGGACTGGTGAGTGCAATACAAGCACAGCTTGGAAAGCTCTTTACAAGCGAAACGGTACAGCCGGGGGAGCAGTATGCTGGAGAGAGTGGCCCGGTTACAGCCCGGCAACGTCTGCGAGCCACACTCCATTTCCAGTTGGATACAAACAGCAATTGGGTCTGCTTTGCAAATATGCAGACCCACAGCGGCCTGCTCTGTGGAATCGATAGGCAAGATTGCCGGCAACTGTGTTCTGCACCCTGGAAGTTCAGGCTGCAAGAAACCGCGGCCTCCGTCGCATCAGGGTGGTTTACTCTTGCCATGGCACGCTCCTCCTGGGACTACGCCACGGAAAACGGCCGCATCGTTGCACGCAATCAACCAGTAAGCCTTCTAGGACCAGCGCCGGGTCAACAACTGCTTCTGCTTCGCATAGCATGGGATCATGGCTGGCATGTCAATGTACTTCTAGGTCCAGACCTGGGTCCACCCATGTATACTAATACTAAGAGCAAAGGTGTAAATGGGAAATACGAACGTTTCTTAACAGGCAGTGTGCAGGTCGCCGACGATCCTGCTTGTAATGTTGCTCGGCTATTTGTTATAAGGGGATTAGCGGTTGGGCCTCAAGTTGGAGAGTCAACGCTTGCTATGGTACGGCTTGTCTCCTCATCCAATCCTGCCATCGGCTGTCTGGTGATAGTAACTGCTACTGATGAGACGGGTAAAACGCCGGCAGCCATTCTTCCACCTGCATACTACATCGTACGCTTCGGCTTATTGCTGACAGCAAACACTGTAGCATATCTTCTCCGACCAGGGGTACCCCGCGCCAATGCGTACGAATTGAGCCTGGTAAAGCAATTGGCAACGCTTCCAGGTCAAGCCTACACCGACGTGGTTGGCAGATACTGAGCGGTTGCCAACCTGGAGGTATAAGAGTTTCATCTACTTTTGTGGGGGGCAAATTCACTCTGTGAGAATTTGTCTTTGAGTGACGTATATTATGTGCGACTCATATATATGTGTCTGGAAAGTAAGGAAGGCAGCTATCCCGATACGTAGAGTGGTTCCCGCACCTGCGGGTAACCAAGTTCCTCAATCTCAAACTATTTTTTAGGAGGAAATGATGCTCAAGAGACCTAGGCCGCGTTTACTAATGATGTCCTTTTCCATCGTCGCGGTGCTGATGCTTCTCCTCAGTGCTTGTGGCGCGAGCGGTACGCCAACGAGTCCCAGTTCAAGCTCAGGCACTGCCGTAAAGGGAGGCACCTGGATCGACGATATCCCCAATGAGCCTGGCTCGCTGATTCCTAACGCTGATTCGCAGACGTTCGACACCCTGGTCGAGCAGACGCTTTACGCTCCGCTCTTCGTTGGTGATTATAGCGGCCATATTACCCTTGGCGCTGCGGCAGAAATGCCTACCGTTGCAAATGGTGGTGCCAGCGCAGATAGCAAAACATGGACGTTCAAGATGAAGCCAAACTTGAAGTGGTCTGATGGTCAGCCATACAATGCCGATGATGTCGATTTTACCTGGAAGCTCTGGACTAACCCCAAGTTTACTGCGGCCAGCACTGTCGGCTATAACCAGATTACCTCAGCGGACGTTTCTTCTGACAAACTCTCGATTACCTTCCACCTCAAGCAACCGTACGCGCCGTTCCTGGCTTTGTGGACGGATGGCGGACTCGCACCATTGCCCAAGCACCACTTCGCGAGTGTGGCCCCCGATGCCATCGCGAAATCCGCTGATAGCCTGAATCCCAGTGTCACGAGCGGTCCCTTCAAGATGAGTGAGAGCGTGCATGGTGATCACTACACAGTTGTCAGGAATGCAAACTACTATCGTGCATCCGAGGGGCTGCCTTACCTCGATAAAATTATCTTCCGCCCGATAGCCAGTGAGGACACGATCCTCAAAGATCTCCAGGCCGGCTCGATCACCTCGTCCTGGTTCCTCGATGTCAGCAAGACCGCTGTATACAAAAACCTGGCGAACTACAAGCTGGTGGTCAATCCCAACGCTTCGAATTTCGAGGTCATGATTATCAACCTCAAGAACCCCATTCTTGGCCAGAATCTCGAGGTTCGTCAGGCCATGGCCATGGCGATTGACAAAAATAGCCTCATCAAAACGGCCCGCGTCGGGCAGGCTGCACCTCTGTGTACCGATCACGGAGCTTCTCTACATCCCGGCTACCAGCCGGATGCTGCCTGTCCGAAATTCGACCCTGCCGCCGCCAATGCCCTGCTCGATCAGCATGGCTGGACGAAAGGTGCTGACGGCTTTCGTTCAAAGAATGGACAGCGGCTGGAGTTTAGATACGCGACAACGACGGGCAAACCCTGGCGCGCCGCTGACGAGGCGATTATTCAGTCGAACTTCAAGGACATCGGCATCAAGATGAACATCCAAAACTACCCTGCCAGCACCTTCTTCGGTACATTCCTTCCTGGCGGCAAGCATGATCTGGGAGAGTTCGAGAATTCGTATGTGTACGATCCCGATGATGCTTCTCTCCTGGATTGCTCTCAGCAGGGCACAAATGGTGAGAACTGGAGTTTCTACTGCAACCAGCAAATGCAAACGTATCTCAAACAAGAGCAGAGCTCGGCTGACCCGAATGTGCGCCAGCAGGCCTTCAATCAGATTCACCATCTTGAACTGACCGACATCCCCTTCGTCGTTCTGTATAGTCCGTTGGATCAGGGTATTTCCAAGAAAACGACGCACAACTACGCGCCTGGTCCAGAGGGAGCCTCAGAGACGGTCAACGTCTGGCAGTGGTGGTGTACTAATGGGACGTGCTAAGTAATGTCTAGCGTGGCTGTAATTGTAGCATGACGATGCCTCTGGTTAGGCTCTTTGAGAGTTCTCTAACCAGGGGCTGCCCTTCTGTAGACGGATGGGCCCCTGGGTTTAGCTTAACTGGCTTGGGCAGCTACGAGCATCATCCGCACAATGTTTCTACGCGAAGGCGTGGTTCAAATACACCCGGCAGTTTCGTGAAACTCAGTTGCTATCTGAATCGTGCCTAAGCAAACGGAAATTGTTTTTGGACTGTTCAGATTGTTAAGTTTGATTGAACGTAAATTGAATTTTGCTTAAGCTTATTTATCCCCATTGACATACATATATAGGAATATGGTAAACTACTGTCAGTGGTTTCCATCCCCATTGTAAGCTCTTTCGGAGGTGCCTATGGGACGATATATTATCAGGCGGTCGTTGCAAGCAATTCCTTTGTTGCTCTTGCTGTCCATATTCATGTTTCTCCTGATTCATGCATTACCAGGTGGGCCGGATCAGGTGATCTTCAATCCACACCTGGACGCTGCAGGACGTGCTGCCTTACGTGCGCGCTTTGGTTTGGATCAGCCTCTCCCTGTCCAGTATCTGGTATGGTTACGCAATTGCCTGGTTGGAGACTTTGGCTACTCATTTGCCACCAACCAGCCTGTTTCCACGGTGATTGGTCAGCGTTTTCCCGCCACGCTCCAGTTGTTTGCTATTTCTCTCCTGGTAGCCCTGGTACTGGCGATCTTCCTGGGAGTGATCTCAGCGATCCGGCAGAACTCCCCGCTTGATTACACCGTGACTACTATCTCGTACTTTGGTTTAGCAATGCCCGCCTTTCTGCTAGGTTTGTTTCTCCAGGATATTTTTGCGGTGCAGTTGCACTGGCTTCCCGTCTCGGGCACTACTACCCTTGGCATGACCTATGATCCTTTCAACGCATTTATTGATCACCTGTTGCACCTCGTCTTGCCTGTTATAGCTCTCTCGGTTCTCTTTGTTGCTGGTTGGAGTCGCTACATGCGTTCGAGCATGATTGAGACCACAAAACAGGACTACATGCGTACGGCTCGGGCGAAAGGGGTAAGCCCTACGTCCAGTCTCGTGCGTCACGCTTTACGCAATGCGGTGATCCCCCTGATTACCGTGGTTGCAATCGACTTTGGGGCGATAGCTGGCGGCGCGACGATTACAGAAGGCATCTTTGCCTGGCCTGGCATGGGCTCCCTGTTTTTTGACTCCCTCCAAAGCCGTGACTTTCCTGTACTCTTGGCAATATTATTGCTTAGCGGATTCTTTGTCGTGCTCTTTAATCTGATAGCAGACGTCCTCTACGGAGTGATGGATCCGCGCATTCGCTACTCATAGCGTGTGTTGAGAGAAGGAGGCATCTATGGACATACCCGGACAGCTCAATGTTACACCCGCCGAAGAAGAAATCGAGCCTCTTCTGGAACTAACGCCAGCATTAGTCCAGAAGCGCCGCAGTCAGGGGCGTATCATTTTCGACCGCTTTATACGGAATAGGGCTGCCCTTGTGGGAGCGGCTGTCCTGATACTCATGTTTCTCTTTTGTTTTTTAGGACCAGTCATCACTGGGCACAATCAACCAGATGTCATACATCCGACTGATGCGTCACAGGCCCCTTCACTAACGTATCCCTTTGGAACGGATGATGTCGGACGTGATCAGTTTGCGCGTGCCATGGCGGGAGGGCAAGTCTCGTTGCTGGTGGGTCTGAGTTCGATGCTGGCGGCGATCGTCTTTGGCATCGGCATAGGATCATTGGCAGGATTCTACGGTGGAGTTGTAGACAACGTCCTCATGCGGTTGACGGATGTTGTCCTGGCAGTGCCGCTCTATCTCCTGCTATTTGTGCTCTCAGCGACTTTCAGCGATGGCTCACCCAGAAGTGTGATCTTCTTGATAGCTATCTTTGGCTGGACGTATGCAGCACGTCTTGTGCGGGGAGAGTATTTGTCTCTAAAGGAGCGTGAGTATGTGCTAGCGGCGCGAACCATTGGAGCGCGGAACTTCCGCATCATGTTCCGCCATATTCTGCCCAACGCTGCCGGGCCAATCATCGTAAATGCTACATTGTTGGTCGGTGCAAACATCATCCTTGAATCGGTCTTGAGCTACTTTGGTTTTGGCCTTCATCCCCCCACCTCAAGCTGGGGCAATATGATCGCCGACGGTCAGGCACTCTATGAACTCGCCCCCTGGCTCGTATTCGCCCCTGGTCTGCTGATCTTCGCGACGGTGCTGAGCTTTAACCTGGTAGGCGATGGTCTTCGCGACGCACTTGATCCCTACATGACTGAACGTTAGGTATATAGGTTGTAAAAGGAGCTACGATTTTGGGAGAGTATCTGCTTGAGGTTCAGGATCTCAAAACTTATTTTAAGGTAAAAGCTGGGAGAGTGCGTGCGGTCGATGGTACAAGTTTTGCGGTCAAACCCGGTGAGAAGCTAGGCGTGGTAGGCGAGAGCGGCTGTGGCAAGAGCGTCACAGCTCTCTCGATTATGCGCCTGGTTCAACGGCCACCGGGGGAATATGCCGGGGGTAGCATTCTGTTTCAGGATCAGGACCTGCTTGAGCTACCAGAGAGTGCGATGCGCAAAATTCGTGGCGGTCGGATTGGTATGATCTTCCAGGATCCCATGACCTGCCTCAACCCGACAATGCCCGTGGGTAAACAGATCGCGGAAGGGTTACAAATCCATTTGAAGCTGAGTAGTGATCAGGCCTTGAAGCGAGCGGTTGCCCTGCTTGAACAGGTGGGGATTCCTGATGCCGCTACGCGAGCTAGTGCCTATCCTCACCAATTTAGTGGAGGTATGCGGCAAAGAGTCATGATTGCCATTGCCCTGGCCTGCAATCCCAAACTGCTCATTGCTGATGAGCCAACTACAGCGCTCGACGTCACAGTACAGGCCCAGATCCTTGAATTGATCACTGGAGTCTGTGATGAGTTTGGGACAGCGGTTATTTTGATCACCCACGACCTGGGAGTAGTTGCGGGTATGACCGATCGCGTGGTGGTGATGTATGCAGGGAAAGTTGTGGAGACCGCTCCAACCGACGAACTGTTTGCAAATCCTCGCCACCCCTACACGCTCGGACTGTTAAGCTCTGTCCCGCGCCTGGATGAACAACGCACGAGCGAACTGAGAACGATTGAGGGCGCCCCGCCTGATTTGCTGCAGCCTCCTCCAGGGTGTCCCTTCATGCCGCGCTGTGCGTTTGCTCGCGCTATTTGTCGCACGATGCCCCCGCTCGATCCTGTGGCAGGAAATGCAGCGCACCGCAAAGCCTGCTGGGTAGATGTCACCGACCCCAGAGAGCAGGCGTATGCAAATAAACGCCGCCAGGCCAGGCAAGAAGCCTTGCAAGCTGCCCTTAAAACCTCGGCAGATGCAACGCTACAATCATCCTAAGGAGTAAGTAACAGATGGTTGATACACTTGTAGGGAGCAAAACATTAGTAGATGTACGCGATCTCAAGATGCACTTCCCTTTGACGAGGGGCATCATCTTCCAGAGGGTTGTAGGCCATGTTCGCGCGGTGGATGGTGTCAGTTTTAGTATTGAGCGAGGACAGACGCTTGGTCTGGTGGGAGAGAGTGGATCTGGCAAAACCACCATTGGCCGCACCATCGTGCGACTCTATAAACCCACTGGCGGTCAGGTCCTCTTTGGAGATACAGATCTGGCGAAACTGGGAGGGGAGGAACTAAGGCAGATACGCCGTCGCGTGCAAATGGTGTTTCAGGACCCGTATGCTTCGCTGAATCCGCGCTACACTATCGGCTCTCTGATCGCCGAACCAATGCATGTCTACAATATTGGCTCCAGTAGTGAGATTCGCGAGAAAACGGCTGAATTGCTGAGCGTCGTTGGTCTGCGTGCCGAGTACATTGACCGCTACCCTCACGAGTTCAGTGGTGGACAGCGACAACGTATCGCGGTTGCACGCGCCCTGGCGATCAATCCAGAATTTGTGATTGCCGACGAACCTGTCTCTGCCCTGGATGTCTCCGTGCGCGCGCAGGTACTCAATTTGTTGCAGCGGCTGCAAAAGCAATTTGATCTGACGTACCTCTTCGTTTCTCATGATCTGAGCGTGGTGCGCCACGTTGCTGACCGCATTGCAGTGATGTACCTGGGAAAGATTGTCGAACTGGCCGACCGGGATGAACTCTATGCTGCCCCAAAGCATCCTTATACTCAGGCCTTGCTTTCAGCGGTACCCATCCCTGATCCGAAAGTTGAGAAACGTCGCCAGCGCATCATTCTATCGGGCGATTTGCCCAGCCCTATTAATATTCCTTCAGGTTGCCGTTTTCATACCCGGTGCCCGATGGCACAGCAGATTTGTCGAGAAGTAGAGCCGGCTTTCGAGGCAAAAGAAGGCCGTGAGCACTACGCTGCCTGTCACTTCTCGGAGGAAGTCAGCCTCGTTACAAAGCGCGAATTCTAAGGGCGGCGGGCGTCACACCTTCGATGGCGCTTCCGCCCTCAGTGTTTTCACCTCGTAAAACTGCAGTATGCCGTAAAGCCGCACATGTTGACACACAATGTTTCATCAAGGTATGTTATCAGTCAACGACCCCACGCGTAGAACGCGGGGGCTTGCGTTTCGCGAGTCCGTCGTTGTCCAGCCTCAGTCCCTGATCGAGACGGCCTCGAGGCGAGGGGACTCCGTTGGAATGGTCATGGCACCTCCAGATGCTTCCTCAGTCTGGAGCCCTGCCGCTCTGGTGTTAAAAGCCTGTTCGGGGTATCGGGCGGTGCGCGGAGCCGAACAAGCCGTTCCAACATGGGCGAGGGGAGCGTCGCGGGCACGCCGGCCCGGGACCGTCACACCGCCCCGTAAGGGGACCTTATGGTGAGGAAAAAGGAGGAAACTCGTGGTCTTCGTTGTTGACAGACACAAGAAGCCACTCATGCCGTGCTCGCCCAAACGGGCGCGCCTGTTGCTCGCGCGTAGGCGGGCGGTGGTGCATCGGCTGAGCCCGTTCGTGATCCGGCTCAAGGATCGTCGGGTCGAAGAGAGCACGCTGCAACCGGTGTCGCTCAAGATCGATCCGGGCAGCAAGACCACGGGCATGGCCATTGCGAGGCAAGAGGCAACGGCAGAGGGCCCGCTCCATCACGCGCTGCATCTCAGTGAGGTGCGCCACCGGGGAGCGGAAGTGCACCAGGCCATGCTCGAGCGCTCGGGCTATCGCCGCCGCCGTCGCAGCGCCAACCTGCGCTACCGACCAGCGCGTTTCGACCACCGCAGGCGCCCACCGCGGTGGCTCCCGCCCTCGCTGGCCTCCCGGGTCGGCAACGTGCTGAGTTGGGCGCGGCGCTTTAGCCGGTGGGTACCGCTCAAGCGCATCGAGGTGGAACGGGTGAAATTCGATCCGCAGCTGCTGCAGAACCCGGAGATCAGCGGTCTGGAGTACCAGCGGGGTGAGCGTGCCGGCTGGGAAACGCGGGCCTATCTGCTGGAAAAATACCAGCACCGCTGCGTGTACTGCGGGAAGGGGGACGTGCCCTTTGAGCTCGACCACCAGCTGCCCCGCAGCCGAGGCGGCTCCCACCGGGTGTCCAACCTCGTGCTGGCCTGCCATGACTGCAACAGCGCCAAAGGGAACCGGACGGCGGCCGAGTTCGGCCACCCGCAGGTGGAGGCGCAGGCCAAAGCCCCGCTCAGGGATGCCGCCGCCGTCAACGCGACGCGCTTCGCGCTGGTGCGCGAGCTTGAGAAACTGGGGATACCCATTGGCGGCTGGAGCGGGGGACGCACGCGCTGGAACCGGGCGCGCTGCGACCTCCCCAAAACGCATGCGCTGGATGCCCTCTGCGTGGGAGAACTGGCAGGGGTGGATACGGGTAGGCTCAAGACGGTGACGATCACGGCGGTGGGTCGGGGACGCTACGGTCGCACCAACATGGACGAGTGTGGCTTCCCGCGCGGCTATCTCATGCGCAACAAGCAGGTGCGGGGCATCAAGACGGGCGACCGGGTGCGAGCGGTCGTGCCGGCAGGGTTCGCCGCCTGCGGCACGCATACCGGACGCATCGCGGTGCGCGCCAGCGGGCAGCTTCGCATGGGGAAGGTGCAGGGCATTCCAGCGCGCTTTTGTCGGATCCTTCAACGAGCAGATGGGTTCGACTACGCAATGACATGACAGGAGGGAGAACTTCCTCCTTGCCAGCTCAAGGTACGCCTGCTTCCTCCCCCTGCATGCATGCAGAGGCATCCGCTGGTGGTAGTTGGTGACAACTTTTAACATTTAGACATAACTTTTCGTACACCCGACTCTTTAGCCGCCTATCTCGTATTGAATGTACTTCTCAATCCTGGAGAGGGTGTATTGATGAAAAAGTGGTTACTACTTTCTCTCGTTCTGATAGTTGTGGTGGTGAGCATTCTTGTTATCCGTGGACGATTAGACACCCCCAAGCCCGTTGTGTACGGATCGCTTCTAGTCAGGGTGCCAAATAGCGCCTATAAATACTCCCTCTGTAGCGAAGCCTTCTCGTTTGCCAAAGCGCCAGCTGATAATCCATATAAAACGGATTTCACATTTCATGATCCATTTCGCAAAGCAATGGATACGATCATTCCGCGTTTCTTGGGTTACGATAATCAGAGTCAGATCGTAAGCTTTAGCGTAAAAATTATCATCGACCAGGTTGCTACCTTTGATCAGACCATTTCGCACATCCAGGGGACGGATGGTATCTCCATCTTGATACCTAATACTGAAAACCAGCTACAGCATTCCAGTGTGCCACAGTTTATTATCAGTCTTTCAGAACATAGAGGGAACTTGGCCGTGCTCGATTATACCTGCCCTGACCAGTGGATATGGTCAGCTATGAAAACCTGATTGCCTGCTCGTGCCGGGTCACCTTGGAACCGGAGCCATGCTCCTGGTTGGATAAACATTCTGCCCAATCTCATTCCCATTGAAACGTTCTTATAGCAATGACAAGCACAGCAAGGGCCCAAACGGCGAGCACCACTAAAGCGAAACCAGGAAATGCTGTGCCATTGCTCATAGTTGCTTGCAGGGCCTGCGTAAATGCAGCAGCCGGTAGAAACTGAGCGATGGCGGCAACCGGAGCCGGGAGATGACTCAAGGGCAGGATGCCACCTCCGAGCAGGACAAAAAGCAGGAAGAGTGCGTTAGCCCCTGCCAATGTGATTTCAGCGCGCAGCGCGCCAGCCATAGCCAGGCCGATAGCGGCAAAAGTGACTGTACCAAGTGCCATTACCAGGATGGCAAGCAATGGTGAACCAGCAGGTTGCCAACCATAGAGTGTCACTGCGACCCCCACTACCAGTATTACCTGGACTACTTCCAGCACCAGAATAGAGATGACTTTCGCAATTATCAGCCCGCTCCGTGACAGCGGCGATGCGCCAAGGCGCTTTAGCGCGCCGTAGTAGCGTTCATAGGCAGTTGCGATACCAAGGTTCACCATCCCCGCAGCCATCACCGCCAGCGCGAGTATTCCCGGGAGGAGAAAGTTGACGGCGTGACCGTTGACCACCGTGGCAATATTCAGCGATGTAAAGAAGATGAGTAAAATGACTGGAACAATCAATGTAATCAATATGTTCTCACCGCGTCGCAGTGTGAGAAGCAATTCAAATTGTGTCTGGATTAGAATCTGGCGCAAGCGAGGTGCCGCTTTGTTCCTGCCTCCTGTATGCTGATCCAATGTCTGTATCGCCATAATTATTCTCGCACCTCTGCCCCTGTTAGTCGCAGGAACAAATCTTCTAGCGAACCATGCCCTACATGCAGTTCAGAAAGGGTGATGTTATTGTCGCGCAACCACGCGGTAAGCTCTGCTAAAAGTGTTGGAACTGCCTCTGTCTCTATCAAATAGCTGCTCGGGCGAATCTCTTCGGCCCTTTGTGCGGCTGGTAGAGCCGCTAATTGTGTGCAATCCAGGCCGGTTGGAGCTACAAAGCGCACAGTAGTGGCATTTTGCACGCCCATCATTTGTGAAGGGGTATCGAGCGCTACCAGCCGCCCGTGATCGATAATGGCTACGCGGTCGGCTAACCGTTCTGCTTCATCCATCAAGTGCGTGGTCAATAACACTGTCGCTCCTCGCTGTTTCAGGTCGCGAATTATCTCCCATGTTGCCAAACGTGCCTGTGGATCCATACCCGCTGTTGGTTCGTCCAAAAAGACAAGCGAGGGATTGCCCACCAGTGCGACCGCCAGCGCTAAACGGCGTTTCTGCCCACCTGACAATCGCCGACAGCGGGTCCTCGCTGCCGCCGAAAGTCCAACGCGTTCTAGCAATGCATCGATATTTTGAGGTTCTCGGAAGTAACCTGCGTAGAGGCGCAGTATCTCGCGAGCCGTCAAAGCGGGGTACAGTCCGTCTTGCTGCAGCATAACACCAATAAGCGGCTTCAGTGACTGGGCTTCGCGTATGGGATCGCGCCCCAGGACGCGAACACTCCCTTGATCGGGCCTTCTGTATCCCTCCAGCGTTTCCACTGTCGTGGTCTTGCCAGCACCGTTAGGTCCCAGCAGGGCAAAGACCTCTCCTCTATGAACGGTAAAATGTAATTGATCAACGACCCGGTGGGAGCCGTAACTTTTGCTGAAATTGTCAACGACGATGGCCTCATCATTCGCACGCGTGCCGTGCGCCTGCAGGTTTGCCTTCTGGGTCGTTGTCTGCTGCTTAGCAGCCATAGTCGTTTACTCCTTGTCAATAGTGTGAATGTCTTCGTCTCCATCCCTGACTGAGTGGAAAAATCACTCGTTGATACGACCCTTCGCCAAAAGTATTGGGCGTTTTTGCCGGAATTCTGGTAAGGGGAGAGCGGAAAACATATATCTCCTGTATATACAGTACAGCAACTCAAATGAGTTGGCAACTGAGAGCCCCTCCGGCTAAAGCACGGGGGGGTTCGGAGCGTTCCTTCCACGCTTCCAGCCTCCCGTGCGTGAGCAGGAAGACGGGCTCTTGTGTGGGTTCACTCGGACTTTTGAGCAGACGCGCTCCGGCTCTGGGGATACCAAAGCTTCGAGGCAAGACCTGCCCCTCTTTCGCGCGTTGGAGATTCCGCTCGTGTACTGCTCGCAGGCGCGCCTCCGCACCTTCGCCGGGTAGCCGGGGGACATTGCTGCCCCCAAGCCCCCTAAGAACGGCACGTATGAGTTTCCCCATATGCTCGCTCAAGCCTTTCTTATGCCCCGTTTCGATCAATGGGACACGGTTTCTCCACGTGTAAACCTTGGCTGTGTAGTTGTCTATGGCAGTTAGGATGAAGGAGCACACGGTTTTCTACGCTATCCGTACCACCTTTGCTTCGCCAGATCAGATGGTGACTGTGCCACCCTGTGATTTTGGTGATTTTCTGGTTGCACATGGGGCAGAGACCTCTTTGTTCCTTCCACAGATTCAGGAGCCGTCTTTTGCCGGCCAAGTTCCGTTCCATTTTCACGTCAAGACGTTTCTCAAAGTACGTTTCCCAGGCCGGATCAAACGGGTTTGCTGCTCCCTGTATGGGAGTATGCCTTTGGATTTTCACATCTATTGCTCGCTGTAGGTAGACGAGTGTTGTGTTCCTCTCCTCATCTGTGACCTCTCCAGTAAACACCCAGTGTTTCGCCCCCTTTGTTCTGAAGTATTTCTGCTTCACCCAAGTGGCGTTTTTCTTTGGGTGTCTCCTTTTTGCCCACTGCCATAACTTCTTAAAGATTGCATGATCCACAGAGCTAAAGGTTTGACTACTGGCCCCAAAACGATGGTAGATTGCCCAGCCTCTTATGACGGGGTTCAACTTCTCGATCAGTTGTCCAGCAGAGCTTGCCTTGTTCTTTTCGATGATCCCTCAGACCTTTTTCAAGCATGCTTTCACATTCTTCTTCGCAGGTGTCGTTAAGACGGACCCGTTTTTGTACTTGCGTACCTGTTGTCCAAGGAAGTCGAAGCCGTCCTCAATGTGCGTGATGACTGTTTTCTCTTGCGAGAGGGAGAGACCTCGCTCTTGCATGAAGGTTTCAATCAAAGGCTTGACCTCTTGCTCCAGGAGCTCTTTTGAAGCTCCTGTCACAATAAAGTCATCTGCATACCTTGCCAGATTAACTTTGGGACTGTTTCCGTGCTTTGAGCGTGGGAACCGTTCTTGAAGGTGCTGGCTCAGTCCGTCCAGGGCCATATTCGCAATGACGGGTGAAATCGTCCCGCCTTGCGGCGTTCCCTCTTCGGTTGCATGGAGGACGTTTTTCTCCATATATCCTGCTTTCAGCCATTTTCTCAAGATATCCTTTTCTATGGGAATGTGAGCCAGCAGCCAGGCATGTGAGATTTTATCAAAACATGCCTTGATGTCTCCCTCTAGCGCCCATTCTGCCCCTTTTTTCGCCGAAAAGAGGATGTGACAGTAGACAAGCGCGTCTGCCGTACATCGTTCGGGACGGAACCCGTACGAGTGTGGATCGGCAAGCGTCTCGGCTACGGGTTGAAAGGCCAACAGATAGAGAGCCTGCATGGCTCGATCTTTCATAGTCGGGATCGAGAGTGGCCTTTGAGCACCATTGCTCTTGGGGATATACACGCGCCTTGATGGCTGTGGGTGATACCCTCGCTGCCGTAGGTCGCGTATGGCTCGTGCTTTCTTCTCCGGCGTATCCCAAACCACTTTGTCCACCCCTGGTGTCTTCTTGCCTTGGTTTTCCGTCACTCGTCGTACGGCAAGTGCTTTGCCGCTAAACGAGTGGGTTAAGAGCCGTTGCAAGGCTTTCACCTTACCCCACCTCTTTTCCTGAGTTGCCTTGACGATCCTGGCTTGGAGCCGACGCACGTTACGTTCGCAGCGGTACCAGCGAGTGCCGTGCCATTCCAACATATCGTGGAAGGATGCACCAGCAGACGTTTCTTCATCGGATAGTTCCGGTGGAGTCATTTCTGCCGCCATCTGCTTTTCCTTCTGTGTCATGTACCAATCCTTTTCGTCATGAAAGACCAGACGGAAGTCAGCCCACTTTCGTGTGAAGGAGACCTTCTATCTGTACCATTGCAGCACAGCCTTTGCTTTTTCCGTCCTCCTCTATCTGCACCTCTATGGGCATCCTTTGCAGGCTGCTTTCCCATGTTGGGAGAGGTACAGACTTACCATGTTCCGTTTACGTACCTCGACGGGTTAGGCTCCGCCTGTTCACCGGTGATCACCTGTCCACGAGAGAGGACCCTGGAGCCTCCCTACCGATCACGTACCTTTTGGTTCAAGCCTCTCATCACCTTTGGCTTGTTTGTCGTAACGGTGTTTATCAGCGATTCACTTCTGTTAGCCATACCGTCGAACCTTAGCCCCTCAACTGCATTGGTGCTTGCGGTTACGACTTCCCCTCACGGTTCCATCGCCCTCATCTGAGGGAGGGTACATTGTCCTAAGAGCTTCCTACCCCAGGATTACTCCTGTCGCAGGTCTTAGTAAGATACCGGTGGTGGAACACCGGGTTGGGTCCCATTGCATAAGTCCCAACAGCTACGTAAACGACTTCATGTCGCAACCAGGGAATGACATACTGGGCACACGAGGGGCTGGGATGATCTGGATCAAGATAGGCCGCCAGAAACGCCGAATACAGGTCGCGCTGCACCGGCCCGATCCCACAGGCGCACTGATGCCAGCGCTGGGACAGGGGTTTTTTCTGGTACGTGCCACAGCTGTGGCAAAACTGCGACAATCGGGTGCTGCGCGTCGGAACTTCGAGCAGGGTGCCGCCCGTGCTTGCAACGGTGCGCTTCAGATGGTCGATGAACATCCCTGGAGCACGAAGTCCGACGCTTTTGCCATAGCGTTTTTGCCAGCCTCGGTAGGAAATTTTTTCGGTGACGATGGTGTTGCCCACAGCCACGATCTCATGGACTTTGCGACCGTGCAGACTCTTGCGATGGGCTTTGAGTTTGCGCTCTTTGGTCGCCTTGCGCCTCCTTATCGCCTCATACCCCTTGCTCCGCTTCCAGGGGGTATTCGCTTTGCTCCCCTTGCCCCGTTTCTTGGGGCATCCTTTCTCATCATAGCGCTCGGGATTGGCCGCTCGAAGCTGGCGATCCATCTTGCGTTGCAGGCGACGCATCGCCTTTTCGTTGGGAGCCAGGTCTTCGGCTAACACCTCAAGGTGCGCTTGAGCCTGCCGTGGCACAACGGCGATGCTGCAAGGCCCCAGATCCAGCCCGATCGTGTCCGTGCCCACAGGATGTTTGGGCTTGTGAGAGGGAATGCCTTCCAGCGCCAATTGGACGAAGTAGCAATCCCCATGGGCATCGGCTCCCTGCGCCCTGGCGCTGGAGGCAGGCCGCCGAACGAGCCGGGCATACTTGATGCGCTGCTCCAAGCCATGTCTGACGACCGGGTCCTTCCAGTCAATGAGAGCAGGCAACCGATCCTCTTTCCAGAGCAGGTAGCCCTGATGACCTTCTTCCGGCTTCTGCAAGACGAAGCGCAGCCCCGTATCGTTGCGCTTATTCTCGAGGCTTCCAAGCCCTCGTCCCCGGCTCTTAAAGCGTACCCGTTTGGCTTGCCCCAGGCACACCCGGTTGAGGGCCCGATAGGCGCGCGAGGCCAGGGTTTGCGCCAGCACCGCGTCAAGGTGGTCCGCAATCCAGGTGGTGCGCAACGATTTGCTCGCTTCATGCAAGGCGGCCTCCGAAAAGCCATACTGCTGGCGCAAGGTCGAGAAAGCGGCGGCGCGGTCCTCTTTGTGGGTACGAGGGATGGCGCGTGCCTCTTGCCACTTCGCATCAGCCCGCATCCGGCGCAGCCGTTGGCTTCCTTCGGAGAGGATCGCATTGTAAAACAGGCGCGCGGCTTCCCAATGCGCACGCAGCCGTTTTGCCTGCCCGGCATCAAGCATCAACTGCCAGAGGCAGTTCGAGCAGAAACGTCGGAGTCGGCTTCTTTGGCTGCTCTTCTCTGCTCCTCTTGGCCATGCGTCTGGTCTTCATCGGCTTGCCTCCTGCCGTTTCTATTCGTTTGCCTTATTGCGTTGATTGCTGTGCTATATATCGTTCAATGATCTGGCCGCTGACATCGACTGCGGTGGAGTAGAATGTGCTCCGTGTCCATAAAGACGGCATGCGTTTCAAGGTCGGAAATTCTTCACGCAACAGATGAGAGGAGCGCCCTTTGATCTTGCGGGCAATATCGGTGGGCAAGGTGTAGGGATTGGCCCGCAGGAACAGATGCACATGATCAGGCTGAATCGCCAGCTTGAGCAGCTTCCAGGCATGCTCTTCAACGACCTGCTCGATGATCTGCTTCAAACGGTCGTGAACAGGCCAACCAGAATCTTGCGCCGTCGTTTTGGGCACCAGATGAGGTGATAGACCACCAGATGGACACAATGGCTTTCATGTTGATATTCCATGTTGTTAGTCTGGCAGATATCTACGAAGAAAACAAGCCTTTCCCCTCTCCAAAACAAGGAACGGTGCTTCATCCCCCGCATTCATGACGGGGGCTTTCGTGCTCGCTGTTCTGTGAACAAGAGAGCGAGGAACTGATACTCCCTACGGCTGAAAGCCGAGGGGTTCTGCTGTCGTTCCACCTCTTCACACTTTCGGAGAAAGGGACATCAATGGGGACCAACAGAATTGCGAGCCGACGCGCTCTGGCCCTCATACAAATCCGGGCTTCAGATGCAGATGCATCCTCATTCGCACGTTGTGCAAATTCTCTCTCACGGCTCGCGCCAGTATCCAGGCGCTGTCGGGTGGCCCCGGCTGAGAGAGCGGCGTGGGTTCTCCCAAGTTGTTCATCTCTTCTTTTTCGGCGGGGCAAAACCGGAAACCCCTCTGCCCAAACCCGTCTAAGGACTCGCCATTCATCCCCGCGCATGAATGCGGGGGCCTTCTGGCTCGGCTTGGTAAGTTTGAAAAAAGCTAAGCATTTTCTAACTATTTTTGGGGAGTTCTTTAAAACTTCTCTAACCCTTTTTGCGTGATGGATGTAGAGACAAAGTTTTCTTTCAACTGGCAATAATACCAGGAAGAAAACCAGTTCCTTGTAATATTCCATTACGAAAGGTGAAAGGATTATGGTAGGTATACTCTGGGCAGTCGTTGTCGTTCTTGTGATACTCTGGCTACTAGGTTTTATAGTTTTGCATGTTTCGAGCTTCGCGATTCATCTACTGCTGCTTCTGGCGGTTATCGTGTTGCTGTACAACCTTTTCGCTGGTAGCCGTGGTGCGGGTCGTCTCTAGCTGCCGTAATGCTCCTCTGCCAGCCATCAGTTAAGACATTACGAAGTAGCGCGTGAACTGATGGCTGGCAAGATTCTACTTCATTTATTTTTCATTTCCCCTGCTCTGGCGGTATTCCTGCGTTTCGTAGTCAATACATGAATATATCCCATAAAATAGAGTGCCAGTTCCCTATATGATACTCGCTTGATTGCTTCCACTGATTTGACGTTAGCCAATCTCAGGTGCTACACTACTTTATGATATTCATTCCTCAGTCTACCTTTAGTGTTGCAAGCTATTATAATTTTATCATGGTGTGAGGCCCGGCTCACGTTGTTGCGTGCGCTGGGCGTTTTTCTAATCAAGGAGGATATCGCTATCATGTCTTTGGTGAATGATCCTGGTGCAATTGATGAAAAATTTGCCCGCGAAGGGCTAACTTTCGACGATGTACTCATTTTGCCCGCTGCCTCTTCGGTACTTCCCAGTGATGTCTCCACGCAAACACGCCTGACCCGTAAAATCGTGATCAACATTCCCATCATCAGCGCTGCTATGGATACCGTGACCGAGGGAAAGCTGGCTATCGCACTGGCGCGAGAGGGTGGTCTTGGGGTTGTCCACCGTAATTTGTCCATTGAAGACCAGGCGCGAGAAGTCGATAAAGTAAAGCGATCTGAGTCTGGAATGATCACTGATCCAATCACATTGGGACCAGCCGCTTCGCTGCGTGAAGCGCTAGCTGCTATGGAACACTTTCACATCTCTGGTATTCCCATTACTGAACATGGAAAACTTGTCGGCATACTCACAAATCGCGACATTCGTTTTGAGACAAACATGGAGCGTCCAATCACTGAACTCATGACGCGTGATCACCTCATTACAGTGCCTGTTGGGACAACCTTAGAACAGGCTCGCGACAGCCTCCATCGCTACAAAATCGAAAAATTACCAGTAGTAGATGAGCATAGTATGCTTAAAGGGCTCATCACCATGAAAGATATCCAGAAGAAAATCCTCTATCCCCACGCTACGAAGGATGAGTTTGGCCGCTTGCGTGTCGGCGCTGCGGTAGGCGTCGGTCCAGATATCAATGCTCGCAGTGCTGCCTTGATTGAAGAAGGGGTTGATGTTCTGGTGATCGATACCTCTCACGCTCATTCACGCATGGTCATCGAAGCAGTGGCCCAGATAAAGGACCGCTTTGGGAAACAGGCTCAATTGATCGCGGGCAATGTCGTTACGGCGGAGGCTACAGAAGCGCTTATCCAGGCAGGGGTAGACGCAGTCAAAGTAGGTATAGGTGCGGGCGCTATCTGTACAACTCGTGTCATCGCCGGCATTGGCATGCCGCAGATCACAGCAATTTATGATTGTGCTCAGTTTGCTCGCCAACATGGTGTGCCCGTCATCGCTGATGGTGGCATTCAGTACTCCGGTGATATTGCTAAAGCCATCGCTGCGGGTGCTGATACAGTCATGGTGGGGAGCCTCCTGGCGGGAGTAGATGAGAGTCCCGGAGAGCTCATCATCTCGCAGGGAGAGCGCTTCAAAGACTACCGCGGTATGGGGTCAATAGGCGCAATGAAGCAGCGCAGCTATAGCAAAGATCGCTACTTCCAGGGGGAGACAAAGGATGAGTCGCAATTGATTGCTGAAGGGATCGAAGCGCGCGTTCCCTACAAAGGTGCGCTCGGTCCGCTGGTACACCAGCTGGTTGGTGGCATACGCCAATCTATGGGCTACGCTGGTACAGCTACAATTGCAGATATGCAGAATAATGCCCGCTTTGTACGTATCACCAATGCTGGTTTGCGCGAAAGCCACCCACACGATGTGCTGATTACGAAAGAGGCCCCCAATTATGGAACAAAATACCAGAGGTGATGGATTATGCCTCTTTCTAGTATTGAGCATAAGGCCCTTGCCTCATTGGATGAGCAAGGGCTGATCAAGGCTTTACGCGACCTTGTGCGAATCCCAAGCGCGACCGGCCAGGAAGCTGCGGCACAAAATTGGCTGGCGCAACAAATGCGACATTTCGGCCTGGATGTAGACCTGTGGGATATCGATGTGGCGGAACTTCAGAGACATCCACAATTTCCTGGGATGGAGGTAGATCGCAGCAAAGACAGAGCAGTGGGACTGGTAGCTACATGGCGTAGAGAGGCTGGAGCTGCATCCGGCAGGAGGCTGGTCTTTAACGGTCACATCGATGTCGTACCCGAGGGTGACCGTGCTAGTTGGCAGTATGAACCTTGGGGAGCCGATCTCGTGGATGGTCGTATTTATGGGCGTGGGGCCTGTGACATGAAGGGTGGGTTGATGGCCGCGCTCTTTGCAATCAAAGCCATCAAAGACTCCTCCGTTCCTATCGATGGCTCGTTGATGGTGCAGAGCGTGATTGGAGAAGAGGATGGCGGCATAGGCACCTTTGCCAGCCTGTTGCGGGGTCACAGAGGGAATGCCGCCATTGTTTGTGAGCCAACCCGGTTGAATCTCATTCCTGCGCAGGCTGGAGCTCTTACTTTCACGGTTCGTGTACCTGGAAAATCAGCCCATGCCTGTGTGCGTCTCGAGGGTGTCAGTGCTATAGAAAAGTACCTGGATATTCATCGAACGCTCATACAATTGGAGCGGGAAAGGAATAGCGAGGTAGAGCACCCTTTACTCGGAAAACTGCCATTGCCATATCCCCTCGGCATTGGTCGCGTACAAGCTGGCAATTGGTCTTCTTCAGTGCCTGAAGAACTGATTTTTGAGGGACGCATCGGCGTGGCAATGGGTGAAGCGAGCGATGCTGTGCGTCGTCAGTTTGAGCGTACACTGTTAAATCTTGCTGAGGAGGATCCATGGTTACGTGACCATCCCCTGGAAATCAAGTGGAGCGGAGGTCAGTTCGAGTCAGGTGAGATACCTCTGCATCATCCCCTCGTGAAGCTTTGCCAACAGTGCATGGTTGACCTCACCGGTCATGAGCCTGTATTGCAAGGCGCGCCCTATGGTTCCGATTTACGCCTCCTCGTCAATTTTGGCGGCATTCCCACCGTTCTTTTTGGCCCTGGCGATGTACGTGTTGCGCATATGCCTGATGAGCATACCGAATCCAGTCAAGTCATTCTAGCTGCACGTGCCTATATTCTGGCTGCTCTCCGTTTTCTTTAGCCAAGATGTCTTATTCTGTTGCTTCTTAGCAGCACATCATATAGAATAGCGGTGACCTATGCTGGCTTATTCAACATGTTCGGTACAGCCCGTCAATGCGGAGGGAAGTATGGTTGATCTTAAACAGACTCTAAGCCGCTTTTTATCGATTCCTGGTGTGTGGCAAGCTATCCTGGTGGGGCGTGACGGTTTAATGATAGAGGGGCTAACGCGTGATGGTAAGGACGATATGGAAGCTGTAGGGGCTATCATGACTACAGGCCTGAGCACGGCTGAAGCTCTGGGGCAGGAAATTTCGCGCGGGTCCGTTGTTGGCGTGCTCATGGAATATGAAAATGGCCTGGTAAGTGTCGATCCTCTGGGTGACTTCGCCCTCCTCGTCACACTTTCTGAGAATGCTTCTAATATCGCTCGCGTACGTCATTTAGCCAAAACAAGCCGTAGTGAAATTCTTGAAGCTCTTGATATAGCGTAACATCGTTACATGAATGTTGAGCATGTACGGAGGGCGGCGCGTAGATGGAACAACTGACCAACCTTGTCATTTCAGATCGTGAACTGGCTTTTATCTCTGCAGCGTTAAATAAACTAATGAATGACACCAATGCTACTTCTGTCATGCTGATTGACAAAAGCGGGCAGGTCATCGCGACTCAAGGGACAGGAGTACGGCGTAATGCTACCTCCCTTGGAGCGTTGCTCGCTGGCGCATTTTCCTCCTCCCGCCATATTGCTGAACTGCTTGGAGAGAAAGATTTTCGCACTATTTTCCAACAAGGTGTGAAAGAAAATATATTTACGACCATGGTGGAAGAACAATGGCTGCTGGTCATTGTCTTTGACAAACTCACCCATATTGGCCTGGTCAAAGTTCTCTCAAAAAAAGCTGCTGATGAGATGGGAAGGATACTTGAGCGGGTGCGTGCTGATACGACACGCACGAAGTCCTCGGTCATCAATGTACAGTTTCGCTCATCAGTCGAGGATACCATTGATCTGCTCTTCCGCGATTAGAGGTTCTAGCATCTATGGCGCTCATCAATATTGCTACCCACGAGATTCACTGCAAGATCGTCTATTATGGTATTGGATATTGTGGGAAGACGACAAATTTACAATACGTTTTTAAAAGTATCAACCCGAAGGCCCGTGGAGAGATGCTCTCGATTGCCACGGAGACCGAACGAACCCTCTTCTTTGATTTTCTCCCTCTCGATCTAGGAACCGTGCACGGTTTTCGCACCCGCTTCCATCTCTATACGGTGCCTGGACAGGTCCTTTATGAACGTACGCGTTTAGCGGTACTCAGTGGTGCAGACGGAATTGTCTTTGTTGTGGACTCGCAAGCCGAGAAGTTTGAAGAAAATGTGCAGAGTATTGCCGAATTAGAGGTGAATATGCGTCGTATCGGTAAAGATCTGGGTAATTTTCCTTTTATTATGCAGTGGAATAAGCGCGATATGCCTTCAGCCCTGCCAGTCAATGTACTTGAACGCTATCTCAACCGTCGCCGCGTCCCCAGCTTTGAAGCTATTGCCTGTGATGGCAAAGGTGTATTTGCAACTTTGAGGGCTATAAGTAAGAACGTGATGGCTCATCTATAGACTTCAGGTTTCTTACCACTCCTGGTTACCGGCATAGTATCAGCAGGCAAACCACATATGAAGATATTTGGCCTTGACTTTACCAGTGCACCAGGCCCGAAGAAACCTATCACCGCCGCTGTGTGTGATTTGAAAGAGGATCTCTTGTGTGTGCACGAGGTAATGAAAATCAATAGTTTTGCTGCGTTTGAGTCATTTTTACGACTGCCAGGTCCCTGGGTGGCTGCTCTCGACTTTCCGTTCGGTCTACCACAAAAACTACTCTCCAATCTCGTTTGGCCCGAAACCTGGGTGGATTACATTTCCCTCCTGTCATTAATGGACAAAACACAGTTTGAGCAAACGCTGATTCACTATCGTGAGAACAGACCGTTAGGTGATAAACACCATGTAAGAACAACGGACAAGTACGCGGGCGCATGTAGTCCTATGATGTTACAGCGGGTGCCCCTAGGGAAAATGTTTTTTCAAGGCGCGCCTCGCTTACTTGCAGCGGGTGTGAGCATACTCCCATGTTATCCAACGGATGCTGATAGAATAGTGGTTGAAGGATATCCTGCTCTGATTGTACGCAAGTTGATTGGCAAACGCAGCTACAAGAGTGATGAACGTAACAAACAGATACCAGATAAAGCCACAGCGCGTCATGATATTGTCTGTGGTTTGCGCTCACCTAAACTCTCAAATCAGTATGGCGTTACTGCCATCGAATTGCCTGGTAAACTTGTTGAGGCATGTATACAAGATTCTACGGGTGATAACCTCGATGCTCTACTCTGCGCTCTGCAGGCTGCCTGGGCGTATACACAGCGAAACAATGGCTATGGTATTCCGTCAGGGTCTAATAGAGTTGAAGGTTGGATCGTTGATCCAATCCTCTTGATGTATTGAACGATCAAAAAAGAGTCAAAATTGCGTAAGATACTGGTATATGTTCCCGAGGGAGAGGAAACCTTTATGACCGAGCAACCGAAACCGCTGCGAGGATTGGTGTTTGCTAATGTTGCCGTCCTCTTTTTTGGCCTTGCAGGAGTTCTGGGCAAGCTGAGTTTACTCCCCGCCCCGCTCATTGTCTTTGGGCGTGTCTTCTTTGCCGGTCTGCTGCTTCTGGCGATCTGCTTGTTCCAGCACATTCCCTTGCTTCCGAAGCGACGCCAAGATGGCTTCTTGCTACTTGGGCTAGGAGTGTTGCTCGCGCTGCACTGGACTGCCTTCTTTCAAGCAATCAATGTCTCTAATGTTGCCATTGGGCTGCTCTCATTCTCCAGCTTCCCCCTCTTTACTGCAGCATTGGAACCCCTTCTGCTGCATCAACGTCCCAGGCGAGTACAGATCGTTGCAGCCTTGCTCATCTTACCAGGAATCTACCTGTTAGTTCCCTCTTTTACTTTCCAGAATCAAACGACTCTTGGAGTGATGTGGGGTGTGCTCTCAGCAGCCACATTCGCGCTGCTTTCCGTCGCAAACCGCTGGCTTGGGCGAACCTATCCTAGCCTGCTGATCAGCCTGTGTCAGGACGGGATAGCTGCTGTCGTCCTTTTGCCAATCTTTTTCTTGACAGCGACTGGTTCCTTCTGGACGCCTCACGAACTCCTCATTCTGCTCATTCTTGGAGTTGTCTGTACAGCGCTGGCTCATACGCTCTTTATTGCAAGTATGCACGATATTACCGCTCAATCTGCAAGCCTGTTAGCCAGCCTCGAACCCGTATGGGGCATCGTCTTCGGGGTCTTGCTCCTTGGGGCTATTCCGACAGCTTCAACGCTTCTTGGCGGAGCAATTATCCTCAGCGCTAATCTTTTACCAGGGATCGTCATAGCTATTTCGTTGAGCGTCAAATAGCGCAGAAGTTCATATGGAATCTCTATGCTCACCATATTTCTGCTCGTTAGCCAATGGCATACAAATGTTTGCGCTGGTAGTGCGCAGCACTTTCTGCTGTAGCACCCAGACCCGCCAGGACGAGTGACGCTGAGAGCCGGACATGCCTGGATAGCCGTTCGTTCTGCGACATACGCTGGAGTAGAGGGATAGTTTCTTTATCGTCCAGTAAAGTCAGTAGCCAGACGATATGCTGGCGTTTCAGTTGATCGTCGCTTTGAAGCGAACGCACAAGCCGCGTAGCAAGTTGGTTGCCGAACATTGCCACGCTTTGGAGCAATTGCTGCTGCATTTCGCTAGTGGTAGTTGTAGAATCGTAACTGAGTCTGATGAGTTCGTTTACCTTCTGGCGAAGCTGTCTGCGAGAATCAAGCTCCACAATGTTCCAGTTAGTTTCACCACTGCCATCTCCCTGCTGGAACAGCCTGGCTCCTCTTTTTTCCATCAAGATATATCCTTCCGAAGTCTTATGTGGCTTCATCACAGTGTTGTATCAACACACTCAACAAACCTCTATATTCCTACTTTCTTTGAAAACGCTCCCTGCTGATCTGCAATCATCTGTAAAAGTTCTTGCAGTGCTTGCCTGGCTCCGTTTCGCTGCCGTGTTGTGAGCGTTGTGTCGGCGGCAAATTCATCTTCGTCAAGGATGAGCGTTTTGCCTCCAGGGCTAACCCAGACATCCAGCAGCAGATCAACCTGCTCAATACGATCTTCAAAAAGAATGGCTGGTTCAGCAATATTGCAGTACCAACCTTTTCTCACACCTTGTGTGCTCGCAATATCAAAGATGTTATACCACCGATCAGTGTAATAGTATTCGATAAATCTGTCACCAGGTTCAAAACTGACGTATCCCAGATTTTTTGTCGGGTGGGACCAGTAGGCTTGAATAATCACTCCATGAGATAGATGTTCGACAACTTCTCCCTGGTATTGTATTTTTGTTTCCCCACGTGGACTCAGTTTGACGACCGTAATCATGTTCCTGTACTTTGCTCTTGCTCATCCGCCACGTAATAGTCTACCCCAAATCCACCTAATATGCAATATTTTGCAAAGAGGAAGTGATTAGATCGTATCGCCTACATGCTTTGATTCGATGAGCTCCAAAAGCGTTTTCATTGGAAAGGGCTTCTGTAAGACCTGAACATCGGGGAAGCGCTCACGAATCTGCTCTAATTGATGCTGGCTTGCTGCTGATACAACAATAATTGGGAGTGTTTCAGGAGGTATGTTCTGCCGAATGGAGTTGATCACTGCCAGACCTGAGAGTGTACCTGGTAGTAAGATGTCAACGATCACCAGATCATATGGTAATGGGGTTTCAGCACTCTGTTCTGCCAGGAGCTCGTCCAGGAGAGACAATCCAACGGTGTGAGTAGAGACAGTGTGTCCAGACAATTGTAGCACGGTTGTAAGGTATTCGTGTATCGCACTGTTGTCTTCGAGCAGTCCAATCCTCATGGTGTTTCTTTTCCTGTCCAGAGTAGTACTGAAAAATAGAACAGTTTTATTATAAGGGATGGGTGTTTTATCGTCAATGAAACACCAGAATGGGAAACACTTCTTACCCATTTAGGTATTCAAAAGATGTTGAGAGTAGGTACCCCTGGCTTGTGCTATACTGTGATCATGTTGAGCCTTGATTTTATTCGCCAAAATCCCCAAGTTGTCCGAGAGGGTTTATCTCGGCGTCGTGATCCTCAAAGCATCGATGAACTGTTGCGCCTGGCTGAACTGAAGCGCGGCCTCGTCACACGTTGCGATGGTCTCTATACTGCCTTGAAACCATTGAAAGAGACAGTGCGGGTAGCTCCCGTCGAACGACGCGCTGAACTGAGCAAGCAGGTCAAAGCTATTACGCAGGATATACGTCAGCTTGAGCTACAAATTATCGATATCGATACGCGCCTTCAACCACTACTACTCAGCTTGCCAAATATCCCTCACCCGAGCGTAAAGGAGGGTGACGGCGAATCTACATCCGGAGATTATGAAGTAAGGCGCTGGGGAGAACCTGTTTCTCTTGAATTCGAAGCAAAACCGCACTGGGAACTTGGCGAACGACTGGGCATGATTGATTTCGAAGCCGGGACAAAGATCTCTGGCAGCCGTTTCATCAGCTTGAAAGGAGCAGGGGCGCGCCTTGAACGTGCTCTGATCTCTTTTATGCTCGATATGCATACGCGCGAACATGGATACATCGAAATCCTGCCACCGTTCCTCGTTAAGCGTTCAGCGATGATTGGAGCAGGTCAGTTGCCAAAATTTGAGGACCAGGCGTATGCATGTACGGAAGATGAACTGTATCTCAATCCTACCGCTGAGGTGCCGCTGGTGGAAGTACATAGTGACTCGATATTACCCATGGGCGCGCTCCCGATTCGCTATGTAGCCTGGACCACCGCCTTCCGGCGGGAGGCAGGGTCAGCTTCACGGCAGACACGCGGATTGCTGCGATTGCACCAGTTCAACAAAGTTGAGCTTTTTCAAATTGTCGCGCCCCAGGATTCATATACGGTTTTGGACCAGGTGCTGGGGCATGCAGAAGCTGTTCTACGTGATTTGGAGCTACCCTATCGTGTAGTAACACTTGGTGCTCCCAATCTACCTTTCGCCGCCGCGAAGACGTTTGATCTGGAGGTCTGGATGCCGGGCCAGGGCCGTTATGTGGAGATCTCTTCGGTGAGTAACTGCGAAACCTTCCAGGCAAGGCGCACCAATATCAAATATCGCCCAACCAGTGGTGGCCGTGTCGAGTTCGTACACACATTAAATGGATCAGGCCTGGCGGTTGGGCGGACGATGGCTGCCATTCTAGAGATATATCAACAAGCAGATGGCACTGTCATTATCCCAAAAGTCCTACGTCCCTACATGGGGGCATCGGCGCTCTCTTTCTAGCTTGAAAAAGCCCCGAGGGATGGCTTGAAAGACGGCTATTGGCAGAAATAAGCCGTATTAAGGGGATATTTTCATGGGAACCTTCCATTTTGGACAAGTCATGTGGTAAACTAATGCACGGAGGGATGGCAGAGTGGTCTATTGCGGCTGTCTTGAAAACAGCTGGGTTAACAGCCCCAGGGGTTCGAATCCCTTTCCCTCCGCTAAAAAAGGCAATGAAGCCTTTTTTATTTAATGATCACTATGCTCTAGAAAAATGTAGAGTATAGTGATTGTAAGGGCCCCCGCGTAAACAGTAATGTTGACAGTGTCCGTTAACTTCGTGAAGCTTCGTAAAGAGGCCTGGTAAATTAAGTCGACGTATATTTGTAGTGCAACATTTCGTAGTGGACTCTGAACCGGTTGTACTATCTCGAAAGGGTGGGGGACGGGATGTGCACTGGTATGAAGAGCCGTTTTTGGACGGGTGGTGAATTATTGTGTCACATATAGGGCAGTTAGAGCAACTCAACCTGCCGTTGGTCTTACAGGGAATTGAGACTTATGCGAAAACAGGGTTGCTCGTGGTTAAAAAAGAAGGACGGTGGGTAGAACTCTATTTTAGAGATGGCCGTTTGATGTGTATTGGCCCGGCACGACCCAATTCGACGCTGAGCGATCGCCTTCTACAAGCGGGTGTTATTTCGGCTAAAGCTTTGCAAGATACACTCACAGCGGTGGGTGACGTTCAACCAGGTGAGACGCGCATAGCTTTAACGCTTATGGATCTGGGGCACATGAGCCATGAGAGTTTACGTGCCTGGGCAACAGAAGAAGCGCGTGAGGTAATAAAGGTACTCCTCACATGGCAGAGCGGCGAAATCTATTTTGAAGATGGAACGCAACCTCCTGCCGACCGTCTCCTCGTTGCGCTTGCTCCTGCTACGTTGTTCCCTCCTCCGCCAACAGCAGCGCCTGCACAACGTCAGCGAGACGAAGGGATTGAAGCTTCACTGCAAAGCACAAAAGAAAAGCGTGAAGTGAAGGCTTCTGCTCAGCCCGCTTCGCTGCTTAGTGCTGCCCAGCTAGTTACTGAACCACCGCCAGTTGTCCCTTCGCCTCCTTCACCTGCACCATCCTTTTCTACGGTGGATATATTCAGCGATACTAATGCACACGCTTTACCGCTCACACCTCCAGTACGTGTCGATCAACCTCTACCTCCAATGCGCATCGATACTTCCTTTATGAGACCTGAAATGGTATTGATACCACTGGATCTTTCTGCTTTGCGTGGGCGAAACCCGCAGTTGCAGATTACGCCTGAGCAATGGCGTGTACTGACGCGCGTTGATGGTCGCACTTCGTTGCAGGCCGCTTGTCAGGAATTGGGTGTGCCAGCCGATCTTCTATGTCAGGTAGCTGGTGAACTGATAGCCCTTGGCCTGGTGCAAGTCACAATTCCCCCCTCGCCTGTAAACAAGTTTACACCGGGTCTCATGGCTCCTGGCTCGAATAATGGCTATCCTTTTCAAGGGTATGTACCACAAGCTCAACAGCCCCCGGTTACCGTTACTCCCACGACTGAAGCTTTGCCACCAACCTTTGGTTCATCTGTCCCTTTTGAGACGATGTCACAATGGGGCAATGGGGGCAATGGCGCTACCTTTGTTCCTGGTCGTGGTTGGGTTGCCAATCCACAGCCTTTGCAGCCTCTCCAGTCAGCTCCTCCTACGAATGCAACTAGTGGTGCCTATGCTCCTGTAGGTAGTGGGCGTTAGTCGCTCTGCGAGTTTACAAAAAAAAGGCGTCCTGAAATGCTTTCAGGATGCCTTTCCTTTTCCAACTACTCCTCTGGCCAATCCAGCATCATCGCTTTAGCTATATCTCCGGGACGAACTTCTACCCCACCTTCAGGCACAATCACCAGTGCATTGGCATTCAGTAGAGATGTCATGATATTCGAGCCTTGATTGCCGGTAGTGTGGGCAACAAAGTGGCCATCGCGCCATTCAACGCGCGCTCGCACATAGTGGCGACGCATAGCACGGTCACTTACACCATCTTCAACGATCACATCGACCTGGGGACGTACCAGGCGTGTGTGCCCCATCATCTTGCGTATTACCGGACGGCCAAAAAGCTCGAAAGTCACTGCCGCTGAAACAGGGTTGCCAGGGAGCCCCAATAACGGTACACCACCAATGTGTCCAAATGCGACGGGTTTGCCTGGTCGCATATTGATGCGCCAGAAGTTGATCTGTCCCTGCTCCGCCATAATATTTTTCACCAGGTCGAAATCTCCCACTGAGACTCCACCTGAAGTAATAATAAGATTATATCGAACGGCCTCAGTAAACTTCTCGCGCAGGCTCTCCACTGTATCGTGGGCAACGCCTAAGCGATGAGGAACCGCACCCGCTTGCCGTACCGCCGCCTCGAGGAGGTAACTATTGCTGTTGCGAATTTTCCCTGGTCTCAAGGGCTCGTCTACGTCTATCACTTCATCCCCTGTCCCAAGGATAGCTACATGTGGTTGCTGTATGACCGGGATAGTTGGCCATCCCAGGGTAGCCAGCACACCAATCTCCCATGGGCCAACCTCGCTGCCTTGCCGTAACACGGTTTGCCCTCGCCGCATATCTTCACCCGCCGGGCGAATGTTGTTCCCTGGAGGTACCGCTTCTAAGATCTCTACCCATTCACTATCCGGTCCTTCAGAACGGGTCAGCTCGACCTGTATGACGCTATCAGCTCCAGGTGGCAAAGGCGCTCCTGTCATGATGCGCATGGTTGTACCTTCTTCAACCGCGTGATCCGCCACATAGCCGGCTGCCACTCCCCCCGTGATGCGCAGGCGAGAAGGCTGTCCATGTTGTGGCTGGCTGTCATGGCTAAGCAGCGCAAAACCATCCATGGCTGAATTGGCGAACGGCGGTATATCCTCTTGTGCCACGATATCCTGGGCAAGTACCAGCCCGCAAGCTTCTGAGAGTGGTACCTGCATGGCGTTGAGGGGCGTAATTTCGGCAAGTATGCGTGCCAGGGCTTCTTCGACGCTAATCATAAATGTGTAGCCTCCCTCTTCTCCTCCGAAGAGATAGATACAAACAAGCCTGGCACACCAAAATAAGCAGGAATGCCAGGCTTGTCTGAAAATAAGTACCTCGTACGGGAGTCGAACCCGTGATCTCCGCCTTGAAAGGGCGGCGTCCTTGGCCACTAGACGAACGAGGCTTGTATATCACAGCCTGGATTGTACCTTAATGTTGGTGCTTTGTCAAGAAAAAATTGCTGAGTTACTCCTCTTCATCTTCATTTGGTTGCTGCAACGGTTTCATTGCCTCCGGTGTACGCCCCTGGGACGGGTGTATCCATGACTTCACTCTCAAATAGAGGGCCATGATCCCCCCAAACCAGAGTCCTCCATACAGGTAGCCTGCCATCACGTCACTGGGCCAGTGCGCACCGAGATAGACGCGCGAAGGTCCAACGAAGGCAATCAATGCGATGCAGATGGCAATCAAGATGTTTCTCAGTCTCCCGGAACGCCAGTTGGTCGCCAGTAGATAGCTCAACAGGCCGAATAAGTTTATGTAGTGCATAACATGACCACTGGGAAAACTCGGCTCGTTGATCACGCGCGCAACTGTCACCAGTTCATTAGTGGGTCGTGGGCGTTTGATGAGACGCTTTACCAGCGCATTGAGGAGATGGGAAGAGCTGGTCAACAGAATAAAAAAAGCCTCTAAGCGGAAGCGTAGCGCCCAGAATATAGCAGCAAAACTGATGGAAAGAGGAACAGAGAGCTTGGGGAAGCCTATCTCTGAAATACCAAGCATAAACTTGCGTACCAACGGATTTTTGCGCTTTTGTAGTATCTTCGTGATCACCATATCGCCGGGGAAAAATTGTGTGCGTTGTGCAATCCACGAAAGCATTACTGCGCCTGATAGGAGCCAGAGGTAAAATGCCAGGAACATGGTGCCGCGCGAAACCGCTTTTCGGCCTGAGAACGAGGTCTGCGCCGCGATATGTTGTGCCTCCGTCATCACAGGTTTGACATTCTGTTCCACTGTGGCTGCAAGCTGTGGTAGTCCCTGGTTATAAATGGATGAAATATCACTGTTATTACCTTGTCGGGTTGTTTTTGCAGGCATAGAGCACACCTTTCTTGTAGCTGCTATTGATTCTGCTTACTCACTAGTAGACTGATTTCTTGCTCGCTTGGAGACGTGTCTTCCTCTCGAAGGCCAGGGGCGTTGATGGTAGGTACACGTACGCGCAAAGCGCCATGAATAATAGTAACTGTTGCTGGTGTATGGCCATGGGGTAGTCCATCCGCCTGGACCTCTACGGGATGATCAGTGAAAATGCGCAGAGACTTCACGCGTCGGTATGTAATCTTTGGCTGGAATATGCGGCGTCCCTGGCTGATGGAGATAGCGTGCTGGATATATTCAAGTTTACTGAATTGTTTGTAAATGAAGACATCTAACAGCCCATCATCCATGACAATATCAGGGGCAACTTGAAAATGCGGGCCATAGAATGGCGCATTGCAGATCGTTACCTGGATCGCTTCATAGGGGCGACGTTTTTTATCGTCAAAAGAAATTCTGAGTTTCGTGGGCTGGAAGCTGAAGAGCGTGAACAGTCCCTGGATTACACCGCGCACTGTTGAAATGAAGCCAAGGCTCTTTATCTCCTCTGCTGCTGGAAAGAGGGCCGCTTCAAGCCCTATTCCAGCAACCTCGGTGAAGACTTTGCCATTAATGTTTCCAACGTCAATGGCTCGTGTATCTCCTTTAGCGATGATTGCGCATGCAGCCTCGATCGGCAAAGGAATACCCAGGCTATGGGCAAGATTATTCATCGTCCCCATGGGGATAATACCTAGCGTACTCTCACGCTCGATCAGGCCAGCAGCCACTGCGTGAATAGTCCCATCACCGCCGGCAGCAATAACCAGTTCTGCCCCTTCATCCGCTGCTTTTTTCGCCAGTCCCTCACCTGTATCTTCCAGGGTGGTATACCACACGTCTGGCTCGATGCCATAGGCGCGCAATCCTCTCAAAATTGCTTCCTCGTTCGTTTCCCCTGTCCCTTGTGACTCCGCTATTGGTGTGTTGCCTGCGACGGGATTCAGTATCAGTATTGTCCGCATGTTTGTGATATCCTTTGATAAGGGAATAGATTTCAACGCGTGGTTCACTAGAAACACGATAAGCGCGAGCGAAAGGGATACACATCAATGACGACTATCGGCGATCTATCCAGGCAGATACCTGATACCAGTAGAATAAACTTCTATACAGCTGATCCTGACTTATCGTATCACATGCGCCAGTCCCTCTCAACAGAGGATTTTGAACGGGCACAGGGGATTCTCAGCAGGATGGGCGGGGTCGCTTCGCGGAGGATGGACGAACTTGCACAGGTCGCTAACCGCCAGGGACCCGTGCTGATCCAATATGATAAACGCGGACAGCGCATTGATAGGGTAGTGTTTCATCCTGCCTATCACGAATTGGAACGTATCGCCTACGAAGATTTTGCCATTGCCGCCTGTACACACCGCGAAGGTGCCCTGGGTTGGCCAGGTAAAGTACCGCAGCAGGTCAAATTTGCCCTGGGTTACCTCGGCATGCAGGCCGAGGCCGGCGTATTCTGTCCCGTTTCTATGACCGACGCCCTTGCTCGCGTCCTCGAATGCCACGCCAGCGAGCCCTTCAGACGACGCTTTTTACCTGCCCTGACAGCCATGAAGATGGACGAACTGAAGCAAGGTGCGATGTTTCTCACCGAGAAGCAGGGTGGCTCAGATGTGGGTTTGACAGCTACAATAGCCAGGCCTCGACCGGGCGAGAACTTCGCAGACGATACGTTGCAACCACAATGGGAGCTATGGGGTGATAAGTGGTTCTGTTCCAATGTCTCAGCCGACCTCATCCTCACATTAGCGCGACCAGAAGGTGCTCCCGCCGGCACTCGCGGGCTCGGCCTGTTCCTTGTTCCCAGGATGCTCGATGATGGCACACGCAATGCCTACACTATCAACCGCCTTAAAGACAAGCTGGGGACGCGCTCACTGGCGACGGGAGAAGTGACGTTGCATGGCGCTCAGGCGTACCTCGTGGGTAACCTGGAACGTGGTTTTGTCCAGATGACTGAGATGATCAATCTCACTCGTATCTGGGCTGCTTTTGGCTCGCTGGCAGCAATGCGCCGCAGTTTTCTGGAAGCATTGGCCTATACACGTGAACGGGTCGCCTTTGGTCGCCCGTTGGCGGAACATCCATTGATGCGCCGCCAGCTGGTAGATTTGCTCATCGAGGTTGAGGGTTGTGCTGCCCTGGTCTTTGAGACAGTGGCCGTATTGGAGCGTGTAGATCGCCACGGCGTAGAGGAGGATCGCCGCCTCTTGCGCATTCTCACGCCGCTCAGTAAATACTACATACCAAAGCGTGGCGAGTATGTGACGATTGAGGCTCTGGAGATGCTTGGTGGAAATGGCTATATCGAAGAATGGGCGAATCCTCGTTTGCTGCGTGATGCTATTGTCAATGTCGTATGGGAAGGGTCCAGCAACGTCATCGTGCTGGACGTGGCTCGCGCCATGGCTAGAGAGGGTGTTGACGCAGCCCTTTTCGCGATGCTGAAGAATCGCTTACAAGCTTTACAGAACGCTGTCGTCGTTCCTGTCGCCCAGGAAGTGCTAACGCAGATCCATCATGTCTCGGAACGTGTGCGCTCGCTCCCGACACTCGACGAAGAGAGCGCACAACTGCCACTGCGCGGTCTTGTAGAGCGCATGGCCCAATTAACCATCATCACACTCTTGCTCGAGCAGGCCGAGTTTGAGTTGTTGCGCGGCCCCCATGGCACTGGTAAGCGCAAGTGGCTCGTCGCGCTTTTGTATCTGCGCCGCCACGTACTGGTTCATCCTGATGGCTGGGCCGCTGATAACGATCCTACAGTGCTCAATCACTTCGATGCGCTGGTCAACTGGGAGGCAGTTCCGCTGCAATAGCCGACAATACCTGGAACTTGAGACTCCTGTACGACTTTTTCATTTTTGTGATACCACTGGCTTTTGGCTCTTTTGTACCAGCCTGCTATCTGCTTGGCAAACACCTACCCTTTGGATTGCCGGGCGAGATCGTCTTTGCTGCACCATTGCTGGCGCTAGCCTTCGCCATGGTATCAAGAGTCATCTGGCAATTTGGCGTTCGTCGCTATCAAAGCACTGGCAGCTAGTTGCTTGCTTTTTGTTTCACTTGTTTCACTTGTTTCACTTGTTTCATTTGTATCACATGTAGCAGATGTACTCTTGTAGCAACACAGGAGGCAACGGGGACCGCCCTCGAAACTATAGGGCAAGAGAGGATGTCATTCGCCGCATCTACGAAGAAGGACTGCTGCTCCAGGAGGCGGGGATTTGTTAAAGCCCTCTTTTTCTCGCTACATTTCTCTCCTTCGGGTTTAACGCTGGTTCTCTACCTGTTTGCTTACAGCGGCGCGCACGGTATTGGCCGCGGCCACGAGATTCGCCAGAGCCGGACGGACCTCCTCCCAACGGCGTGTTTTGAGGCCGCAGTCTGGATTGACCCAGACCTGCTCAGGCGGCAAGACGCGCAGGATGTTGCGCAAGATGGCCTCGAACTCGGCTGCGCTCGGGATACGCGGGGAGTGAATATCATAGATGCCAGGGCCAATCTCGTTGGGATAGTGATAGGTGACGAAGGTGTCGAGCAGCTCCAGTTGTGAGCGCGAGGCTTCTATAGATAGCACATCGGCATCCATACGACCGATCTCCTCAATGATGTCGTTGAATTCGGAGTAGCACATGTGCGTGTGAATTTGCGTCTCGTCTCGCACGCCGGAACTGGCAAGGCGGAAGCAGTTGATAGCCCACGTCAGATAGCTGCTCCACTCTGCATGGCGCAGGGGCAGACCTTCGCGTAATGCTGGCTCATCGATCTGAATAATGCCAATACCCGCTGTTTCCAGATCCTGCACCTCGTCACGCATTGCCAGTGCCAGTTGATAGCAAGTCTGTTCTCTGGGCTGATCGTCACGCACAAATGACCACTGCAAGATCGTCACTGGTCCGGTGAGCATACCTTTGACTGGCTGTTCGGTGAGGGATTGCGCATAGCTCGACCACGCGACTGTCATTGGCTGCTGCCGCGCTACATCGCCATAGATAATGGGAGGACGGACACATCGTGAACCATAGCTCTGTACCCAGCCGTGTTGGGTAAAGAAGAAACCGTCCAGTTGCTCTCCAAAGTATTCGACCATATCGCTCCGCTCGAACTCGCCATGCACCAGCACATCCACCCCAATCTCCTCCTGGAAGCGAATGGCCCGTTCGATCTCCTTGCGCAGGAACGTGTGGTAATCGTCCTGTGAGAGCTTGCCGCTCTTGTGCGCAGCGCGAGCTGCCCGTACCTCGGCAGTCTGCGGGAATGACCCGATGGTGGTTGTTGGCAGCAGCGGCAGATGGAATCGCTCCTGTTGTCGCTGGCGACGCTCAACGTAGGGACTTTGACGGATCGCTGGAACATCGACGATGGCTTGTACCCGGTGCGTGACATCCTCATTGTGGATCCGTGAGGATCCGCGTCGCCGGGCAAATGCCTGGCGATTGGCTTCGAGGGCTGAAGCGATTGCTTCCTGCCCTGTGTTACTTCCCTGCGTTAGCAGGACTACTTCATCGAGTTTCTGTTGTGCGAAAGCGAGCCAGGAGCGCAATTCGTCATCGAGCTGAACCTCTTGCTGTAGATCAAGCGGTACATGCAATAGCGAGCAGGAAGGTGCCACCAGCACACGTTCTGTACCTAATACTTGCACAGCCTGGTCAATCATAGCCAATGCTTGCTCCAGATTGGTGCGCCAGACATTGCGGCCATCAATGACACCTAGCGAGAGGGATAGTGTCGATGGAACCCTTACCAATGCCTGCTCCAGTTGTTCAGGAGCGCGTACGAGGTCCAGGTGCAGGCCCGCCACTGGCAGTTGAAGTACCAGTGAGAGATTCTCTCCAAGATTGCCAAAGTAGGTCGCCAGCAACAAGCGCAACCGGGGAGAAACCGTACTGAGTTGGATATAGGCTTCCTGTATAGCATGCTGAGCAGCCTGATCGAGATCCAACGCCAGGCAAGGTTCATCCAATTGAATCCAGTCAGCTCCCGCTACAGCTAGTTCCCGCAGCACTTCAATATAGACCGGAAGCAGTTGGGGCAGCAGGGTGAGTGGCGAGACGCCGCTGTGATGAGACTTGCCGAGCAGCAGGAATGAGACCGGGCCGAGCAGGACCGGGCGCGTGTGGATATCGAGCTCCTGTGCCTCCTTGAACTCATCAACGGCCTTGGAAGAGGCGAAGCGGAACTGCATCCCTTGCTCAAACTCGGGGACGATGTAGTGATAATTGGTGTCGAACCATTTCGTCATCTCCATAGCAGGGATCGAAGCGTTCTGGTTCTGGATGCCACGCGCCATAGCAAAATAGGTAGACAAATCGACGCGTTCGCCCCGCCACTGGTAGCGCTCTGGCACCGCGCCTACCATAGCAATGGTATCGAGCACATGGTCGTAGAGAGAGAAGTCATTGGAAGGAATATGATGCAGACCGAGCTGTTGTTGTAGGGCCCATGTGTGTTTACGCTGTGTTGTGGTCTGTTCAAGCAGGGTGGCCTCGCTCAGTTCGCCAGCCCAGAACTGTTCCAGGCTTTTTTTAAGTTCACGTTTCCGGCCAATGCGTGGATAGCCGAGATTTGTTGCGTATACCAAGAATATCTCCTTGTCTAGAGAGGATTTTCGTTCTTCCTCTCCACAGCATGACGCATCTTTTTCTAGTGTAGCACATGCAACAAGTCGTTACTCATGCAGCACATTGTACCCCTGGTCAAGGATCTTACACGGGGAGGTTTTTTAGGAAAGGAACCAGCGAGGGGCAAGGTGTCATCCCTTCGCTTCTCTCAGGGCAGGCTCTGAGCGCGAGCTTTGGATCTGCGTGGTGCCCGGCGAGAGATCCTGAGCGCAGCGAAGGATGACAGCCTCTGGTGACCAGTGCGTTTCAAAAAACCTATCCGTGTAAGTGGTCAAGGATACTCTACCCTTACTTACAGGTCTGTAAAACCTCCAGGTCTCTCCGAATCGACACCAAACACTGGTGGTTCCAGACGCTCTTTGGTCTCTTTTCTAGCGCTTGAGCCAACGTCCTGGTGGCAATCAGCAGACTGTAAAAGCTTACTCTCTTTTCATGATCGGGTGGCAACGTAGCCACCTTCCTATAGCCTTCGATAAGATGGGGCAGCACAAGATTTGGAAGCGTTTCGCCATCGCGCATCCTGAAGTGACCCAGGTCGTACAAGGAGTGCGTACCTCTGATCTCTCCAAAATCAATAATACCAGTATAGTGGCCACGCTCCTGGTAAATATGGGTTGCATCAAAATCACCGTGCGCAAGCCACGCCTGTTCACCATCGTCGAGCCAGCTATCGCAGCGGTCAAGCACCTGGCGCACGCTGGCGACCTCATCTATAGTGAGCACCTGTTCCTCCAGGGAGGCAAGGTCATGCTCAAGTTGCTCGTAAATGAAGGCCTTGTTGCCTGGGAACTCTGCCTCCAGGGAAGAGGCATTCGGGCTGTCTCTTCGTATCCACCCGAAACCCTGCACCGGCAAACTGTTGATGACCGCCAGGTCCCTACCCGCTTCCCGCAAAATAGTCCTCTGCTCCTCTTCAATAAAGCAGTGCCCGAGATGTCTTCCTTTGATCTCGCTCGTCAGCATGATAGATCGCCCGATCTCCTCGTTAAAGTGCTCAAAGTGGATGACCTCCGGAACCTTCACCTGCTTTTCTCGCAAGATCCTATGCACATATACCTCAGGTGCAAAGCTGGCACCGATTTCAGGCAGGATACGCAGGTAGAATTGCTCGTTGGCAAAATAGATTCTGTAGACGTAGGTTGAAACGCCCTCTTCCACTCGTTCAACGCAGGGCCTGTATGAACGTGGGAAAAGGCTGGTGGCTAGCTGCTCAATCACCCGTATATCAGGCATATCTTTCTGCACGTTTGCCTCAAGTTCTTTGCTCGTCATCAGGGTGAAAGAGCATCGCCCCATGCGATGTCACGAGCCTCGCGAAATGCCTCTTTGTCCTTGCGCGTCACAATAGTACTCTTTAAGCCTCCGGGTGTACAGAGTTGCAGGTGGATATGGCCTGGTCGTATCTGAGGATGTCTGATGACACGTCCCTTGATAGGCGATCCCATAGCTCGCGAAGCCGCAATGTAAGAGAATTTCTCATCCTCGTATGACAGCGTGGCTTGTTTCACCTGCCGCTGCAGACGAGTCCGCGCTATACGTTGCGCAAAGTGACACCAATCATTACCTGCCATGGGACATGGCAGATTATGGGGACAGGGCGCAATGATGTTCGCCCCGGCTGCGATAAGCTGTTGACGCGCCTGAATGACGTGAGAGTAGCCGGCTGGGGTTCCCGGCTCAATAATGACCAGTGTGTCCGCTGTGACTGACCACAGTTTGTCGATCAAAGTTTCACATCGTGGTGCAGGTAGCTCGTTGAGCACGTAGGCCGTGATTACAAGGTCTTTTGGCTCGCTCTCCCACTGCCCCAGTAGATCCACTTTCTGCCATATGGCCTCGCGTACTATGCGAGAACGAGCGTGGGTAGCTATTTGCTTGCCAAAGGTGACCATGCCATCATCTCGTTCAATTAACGTTACCTGCTCCAACTCAGGCCATAACTCGCTTGCCGCCCACAGCGCCGTGCCCGGACCGCTGCCGGCGTCGAGCATTGAGTGAGGGTGCCAGTCGGGGCGCCTCTTGCGCGCTTCGTTGAGTGTGGCATAGATTGCGGCGAATGTAGCGGGCAGCCGGTAGGCAGCGTAGGCAACCACATCGGCAGGCGAATGCAGGAAGGTCCCTTTTGCCTGTGATTGACTACTGCGGTAGCGACTTGAGAGTTTTTCTGTCGCATCAGCAACGTTTTTTTGTGGGGTGCTGGCCAGTTCGTTCGCCAGGGCCAGGCGCAGGTCGGCGGGTAAATCCATAACAATCTTTTCCTACTGGGCGTACTGAAACTCGTACAACTTACGATAGACGCCCTGACGGTGTAGCAGCTCCTCGTGGCTTCCCTGCTCCACGATGCGTCCCTTGTGCAGGACGATAATGCGGTCAACATTGCGGATCGTTGAGAGGCGATGGGCGATAATGATAGAGGTCCTATTGGTCATCAATTTATTCAAGGCATCCTGGACCAATAGCTCCGTCTCTGTATCGACACTGGAAGTTGCCTCATCCAGGATCAGCAGAATCTCGGGATTGAAAGCAACCGCCCTGGCGAAGGCCAGCAACTGCTTCTGTCCCACTGAAAGCCCTGCCCCGCGCTCTCGAATTTCCTCGTTGTAGGTGTCAGGCAATTGTTCAATGAAGTGGGCCGCGTTGACATATTCCGCGGCTTTACGCATCATCTCATCGCTGATCTGTTCTTCGTGCAGGCGGATATTGCTGGCAATAGTGCCGGAAAAGATAAAAGGATCTTGCAGTACCGCTCCAATATGTCTACGCAGGTCTTTCTGGCGTATATCGCGTACATCAATACCGTCGATGTAGATAGCACCTTTTTGGACGTCATAGAAGCGTGACATAAGACTGATAATCGAGGTTTTACCTGCGCCCGTGGCCCCTACAAAGGCGACGCGTTCACCGGGTTGTATCTTGAAGGAAATCCCTTTCAATATCCACTCGCCAGGGTTGTAGGCAAACCAGACGTCGCGAAACTCGATTTCACCCCGCACCGGGCCAAGTTCCCTGGGGTTTGCGCTATCCTGGAGAGTGACTGGCTCATCGAGCACCTTGAAGATGCGCTCTGAACTTGCAATCGCCGATTGCAGTATATTGTACTTTTCGGCGAGGTCACGGATTGGCAGAAAGAAACGGTCCACGTATTGCAGATATGCGACCAGTGCGCCCAGCGTGAGCGCACCCAACAAGATTCTGCCGCCACCGTACCAGATAATCAAGGCGATCGCCAGGGCGCTGAAGAAATTGGTAATCGAGCTGAACAGGATGAAATAGCGCATGGAGCGGATCGTTTGCTGCAGGTAGTCGCGGTTCAACAGGTCAAATTGTTCGTAATTGCGCTGCTCACGATTAAACAATTGCACAATGTTCATGCCTGTGATATTTTCCGCGATGTAAGCGTTGATGCGCGCGAGGCGCACCCGGATAGCGCGGAAATTATCGCGCATAGCGACGCGGAAATAGGAAGTGATCCACAAAAGCGGTGGTATGACAATAAAGGTCACGAGCGCGAGCTGCCAGTTGATGATCAGTAGTGCGATAGTCACACCGATGAGCGTCAATACATCTCCAAGTATTGAGATGGCTCCAGAAGTGAACATCTCATTTAACGAATCGACATCATTGGTCAGGCGAGTCATCAATCTCCCTACCGGATTGTGGTCGAAATATGAGAGCGAGAGAATGATGTACAGTAGCGCAGCTCACATCAACAAAAGCAAAGGTAACGTGATTGTAAAAAAGGGGTGTGAACATGAGGTATGCTCACGTTTACAGACGGTAGCATAACAGATTGGCAGAAAAAGGTAAAAAACTCTCGACGAACATGCGAAGAGGCACTCGAAGACCTTTTCTTAGAGATTAATCCAAAACTTCCTCGAAGTCGCCTACAAGTTTTTGAATTTCCCGCAAGCGCTGTTCGGCCAGTTCCACGTTCTCCAGAGCTTGGGCCAGAATGCGGGCCTCGATCGACGCATACGACTCTTCGATTTCCGGATCGATAGAGCCGCCGAGTAGCTCAAGTGCGCGATTGAGATTGTTTTCCATCATTGCAGTTGCCATTGTTGTTACCTCTTCGTTGACAAAGGATTACAGCGTGATTTCGACTGGACGATCTATGTGAATGGTAAACTACTTAAAACGAGCACGCACCCTAAGAGAAACTACTTTCAATACTCAATACGTTATCCCATTGCGATTGGTTACATCAATTAACTATAATATTTTCTTCTTCTATGGACTCTAAACGTACGTCTTAGCTTATATTACACTAGACGAAAAAAAATACCAAATCGGGGGTACCAACAGTCCTATTGGCATAATGACAAATGAATTCCTCCGATATCTATGATGGGGCAACGTATCGAGCGTTTTCAATACCTCCCGTACATTGCCCTATTGCTTATTGTCCAGCAACGCTCTACTTTACGGTTACTGTCAGATTCATCTTCACGTGGATCGTACAGTAGAGGTGGAACGTCCCGGCTGTGGTAAATGGCCCGATGTCCTTGGTGTCACTGCCGGAGAAGTTGACGTTTACAGTTGGAGCTCCCGGCTCTTTTGCTGGTTTGGGCGTTCCATTTGCGTCATACGTACCATTTTGTATAATGTGGGGAACCGCTACATCGTCAATAAGGGTAAGTTTAGAACCTTTCGGAATGGTAGTGGTGGGGACCAGGAAATCTGATGAACCCATGTGAACAGTTGTGCCGCCGCCACCCCCAGTTTTTGGTGTATTCCCACCATTCCCCGATGCTGTAGGGGCAGTGCCTGGACGCGTGCAGGCAACAAAGAAAATACTACCAATTGCTAAAACAACAAGCGCCAGCGTTAAAAATCCAAGTCGTTTAGAACTCATTACGTTACTTCCTCTCATACTATTTCTCCGCTATTCATCTCCTTTACGCTTGTTTCTCTCAAAGGAGGATAGCGTGTAGCCTATAGCCTTTCTTCATCCTCATGAGGATGTACCACGTACTCTCATGGTAATCCAAAATGGTGAAATACGAGTAAAGTACAGCGTGTTTGCTCTGGGATAAATGCAATGCCATACGATATTCTATTGTATATCATAGTGCGAGGTGCGTGACAGGGAAATAGGGAAACTACCTGAATTTTTGTCGGGTGATACCTGATAGCCCATTTTGCTGCGACTAAACACAAAACCCCATCTAATTTATAGAATTAGATATATTAATTAATGATAAGAATGCAATATGGAAGTGCTTTATTTATTGACTTGAGCGAACCGTTATGTTATGCTGTATATAGTCCCCGTAGCGAAAGAACAATACAACAAAGTCCAGGTGCAAGCTCTTAACTATGGTATCAGAAGAGGTAACCTGGTATATGATTGGTAAGTAGTTACTGGAGATACAACTCCAGAAGGAGGAAAATTGTATGGCAGATACACAAGGATTGACGGAACATGGAGCAGCTGTAGATGTAAATGCTCCAGTTCATCAGGTATATGCGCTTTTTACCCACTTCAATGACTTCCCGAAATTCATGAGTTTCGTGAAGGAAGTCACCTATTATGATGATCAGCGCAGTCGCTGGGTAGCTGAGATTGTTGGGCGTCACGAATGGGATGCCATCAACGAAGATTGGGTTGAAGATCGCCAGGTTGGTTGGCGTTCAATTAATGGCTTTGAAAATACTGGCCGTGTGACATTCGAGGCATTGGGGCCAGATCAGACTCGCGTGAATGTGTTAGTTCGCTACAATCCACCTGCTGGCGTACTTGGCGATGTAGGTGAAAAATTGGGTGCTGGCAGCCGCTTTGAAAACGCACTGCAGCATGATCTGGACAATTTTGCTCGCATGGTCGACCAGGCTCCACCTGGAGCGCTTGACCCCACCTCTTCTAACTACCTGTTCCATAGTGGAAGCGCCGCGGCAAAGGGTACAACAACTAGCCGCCAGGATGAAACGATGGGTGATCGTACGTCTACTGCGGACAACACGACAGGAACAGATCGTATGGCTACTGTAGATGATACGACAGGGGCTGACCGTCCTGTCCTGGACCAGGATATTATTAGCGGCCAATATGACAACAGATCTACCCCAGAAAGGTAGTGTGAGCGACCGCGACAAGTACTAAGCTTGCAGTACAAAAGTAGGTCGGCCAAAGGCACGGTGAGCAATCACTGTGCCTTTTTTTGTTTGTAACTCACCTGGTCATCCCTTGAAGCCTTTTGTCAGCAAAACGCGTGTTCAACAGTATGTAAGGAGGCCGCCCGGGAAGAGGCTGCGCAGGAAGGGGGGTAGACAACAAAGTCTCTTTTCGCGGCGGTGTCAACTTGACATTCTTGATACACTATGGTATACTTAATAGTGTTCCGAAAGGGACATCCAGGGAAGCGAAGAAACCCTGGCACAGGGCGACTGCCCTGCATTGGTAAGATCCGAAAGGAGATACTATGAAACCAATGAAGAAACCAGTCCGCCTTCTAGGGATGGTATTTCAAATTGACAAGTAGGGCCCGTGCAGGCGGGCTTCCGAGCCTCTGAGCGTCTGATCATTACCTGAACTTACCGAGCCTAACTCATGATTACATAGAGTGGTCGGTCTTAACGACGGCTTTCGTCGCAGGTTGGCAGAGGTACGCAGAGGGGTGTTGCTAAGGGCATATAAATAACTATCTTGCCCATGTTTGCAATAAATCTCGGTTGACGTGACACGGGAGTTGTGCAGAAAAGAAACACACAAGGACTAGATATCAAGGGTATCTAGTCCTTGCTGGTATTACAGGACCTTTTTGTTATTCACCAAGTGATAATATTGCCATAAATGCCTCTTGAGGAATCTCGACGTTACCTACCATCTTCATACGCTTCTTTCCCTCTTTTTGCTTCTCCAGCAGTTTGCGCTTGCGCGAAATATCTCCACCGTAACATTTGGAGAGTACGTCTTTGCGCATCGCTTTCACCGATTCGCGGGCGATAATGCGTGAGCCAATGGCGGCCTGGATAGGCACTTCGAATAATTGACGGGGGATGAGGCTGCGCAACTTTTCAACCAGCATTCGCCCTTGAACATAGGCCTTGTCGCGGTGAAGAATCAGCGATAGGGCATCCACGGGGTAACCATTGACGAGGATATCCAGTTTCACCAGGTCAGCTGCCAGGTAATCGCTGAAGCTGTAATCAAGCGAGGCGTATCCCTGAGTGCGCGACTTCAGCTGGTCGTAAAAATCAACAATTAGCTCTTGCAGCGGCATTTTATAGGTCAATAAGACTCGCTCCGCCTCGATATACTTCATCTCCTTGAAGGTACCGCGTCGAGTTGTTACCAGATCCATAATCGTGCCAATATAGCGCGCGGGTGTGAAAATGGAAATATCCATCCACGGTTCTTCAATCTTCTCTATGTCTCCAGAGGCAGGAAAATCCGACGGGTTGTCCACTGTGACCATCGGGCCGTTGGTCGGAGTGACATGGTACTCTACGCTTGGCGCGGTAGCGAGTATATCCAGTCCATACTCTCGCTCAAGTCTCTCCTGGATAATTTCCATGTGCAGCAGGCCTAAAAAGCCGCAGCGAAAGCCAAATCCTAATGCGTTTGAGGTCTCGGGCTCATAGAAAAGCGAGGCATCGTTTAACTTGAGACGATCCAGCGCATCGCGTAAAAGCGGATAATCGCTCCCCTCAACCGGGTAGATGCCAGCGAAGACCATCGGCTTGGCCGGTTTGTAACCAGGCAGCGGCTCGACGTGGCCGAGCGCTCCGGGCGTTGTCACTGTGTCACCTACGCGGCAATCTTTCACATTCTTGAAACCCGTCGCGATATATCCGACCTCTCCCGCGGTCAATTGGCCAGAGGAGATCATACGAGGTTGGAAGTACCCTGCTTCTAAAATATCGGTTGTGCTGCCAGCGGCCATCATTGCCACGCGTTCACCTTCGTGTAGCTGCCCATCGAAGACTCGCACATAGGCAATGACGCCTTTATACGAATCATAATGCGAGTCAAAAACCAGCGCGCGCAGCGGCGCATCGGGGTTACCTTTAGGAGGTGGTATCTGCTTGACAATGGCTTCGAGAATCTCTTGCGTCCCGATCCCTTCTTTGGCTGAGGCGAGAATGCACTCGTCCCCAGGTATGCCAATCACCTCCTCGACTTCTTGCTTGACTCGTTCAGGGTCGGCGCTGGGCAGGTCGATCTTATTGATGACTGGAATAATGCTCAGATCTGCTTCGAGCGCCAGATACAGGTTTGCAAGTGTCTGGGCCTCGATGCCCTGTGTGGAATCGATGACCAGTAATGTACCTTCACAGGCTGCGAGACTGCGCGACACTTCATACGTGAAATCAACATGACCCGGTGTATCGATCAGATTCAATTCATACTCTTCGCCATCAAGAGCCGTGTAGCGCATGCGCACTGCCTGCGCTTTAATGGTGATGCCCTTTTCACGCTCTAAATCCATCTGATCAAGCGTCTGCTCCATCAATTCTCGCTTGGAGACTGTTCCTGTGAATTCAAGCAAACGATCAGCCAGAGTCGACTTGCCGTGATCAATGTGGGCTATAATACAGAAGTTTCGAATATGTGCTTGGTCGGTCATTCTTCAATAATTCCTCCACACAACACCTCATCACCGTCCTCGCCGCCATAAAAGACGGCTGCTTGTCCAGGTGTAATCGAACGCTGTGGGCGAGAAAGTGTCACGTTTACACGATTTCCCTCCAGGGGAGTAAGCAGTGCCTGCGCTTCGGGTGCCTTGTAACGGATACGCACGTTTGCTTCAAATGGCCTGGTAGGTGACACGCCGCTCACGTAGTGCATCTTGCCGACAGTAAAACTCGATCTCTCCAGTGCGGCCGCGGGCCCTACGATGAGCGCATTTTGAGCGGCATCGATCTTGAGCACATGCAACGGTTCCTGGGAAGTGAGGCCCAGTCCCTTGCGCTGGCCGATTGTGTAGAAGGCGAGTCCGCGATGGCGCCCCAATACCTTCCCATGTATATCGAAGATTGGTCCTGGCTTTGGCAGTGAAATCAAAGGCTTCGCGCTTTTAGTTATGCCTATTACGCCCGCGCCAACGGCCTCTCGCTCCGCGACAGTATTGGCTGCATAGCGATCTATAAAACCGCGATAATCGTTCTGTGCGACAAAGCATATCTCCTGGCTCTCTGCCTTCGTTGCCACCATCATCCCTCGCTCAGCGGCCAGCGCACGTACCTGTGTCTTGGTATAAGAACCCAGCGGGAAACAGGCATGAGCCAGTTGCTGCTGGTTGAGGACATGAAGGACATACGATTGATCCTTCTCAGCGTCAATTCCACGTCGCAGCCTCCGCTTGCCCGTAACAGGATGGTCATCCACTCGCACATAATGTCCCGTCGCCAGGTAATCGGCATCGAGTGCGAGCGCCCGGTTGAGCATCACTGTGAAGCGAATATGGCGGTTACATGTCAGGCAAGGGTTGGGTGTGCGACCAGCCACGTACTCTTCGTAGAACATGTCCACGACCGTATTCTTAAACTCTTGTTCGACATTGACCAGATAGAAAGGTATATCGAGCATACGTGCGACACGTCTTGCATCATCAACTGATTCCAGGGAGCAGCATTTATTTTGGACTATGCGCTCGATACCGTCATCTTCTATCACGCCCGGTTCTGACCAAAGGCGCAGCATGATACCAATGACCTCGTGACCCTGCTCTTTCAAGAGGGCGGCGGCTACCGAGCTATCTACGCCGCCGCTCATTGCGACGACTATTCTGGACATAATTTTCCTGCTCCTGATGATCTATCTTGCCAGGTAGAAAAAAGGACTAGCCTTTGGTGTGGGCTAGTCTTTCGTCTTATCCTGTTCCACGCTTTGCAAACAAGCCTATTATAGCATACTTGCCGAGAGTATGAATAGTATGCGAATTTCAATTATCGGTCTGACCCTCTCGACTGAATCCGTTCCTTCGTGTATAATGGCTTCAATATACCAGTAATTCTCAAGAATCTTTTGGGCTAGGAGTAATAAAGGATGCCAAAGAAGACCCCGGCTGCGCGAGGTGGTGCACAGCGCAATAGGCCAAAGGTACAGAAAAATATTGAATTGGTGCGGCAGGTCTCATCAGCTGAGCAGGAACCTGAATCAAGTACATCTGCTGATTTGGCTTCTGCCAGCGTAACGGCTGTCGCGACACCACCGGAGACGAAGCAGAGCGAAACCAAAAAGAGCGGGACCAGGCGAAGCGAAACCAGGCAGAGTGAAAACAAACAGGCAGAGAGTAATGTGAGTCCTACTGCCACCGGCAATGCTCCTACCCCAACAAGCAATGCTCCCAAGGGGAGCGCTGCAGCGCGCCTGGCCAGCCGTCGTCACGTGACGCAAAAAGCTCAGCAGCGGGCCGCGGCAATCCTGGTCACCGCGGAGCACTATGCATACGTGCGCCAGGATCTGATTTTTATAGCGATATTGGCCGCGATTATGTTTGCCGCGATTATCATCCTGCGTTTCGTACCTGGAATTGGTTTTTAATCATAAATAAGGAAGAAGCACTGCTCTGTTTTATCTCAGATCTCAGTGCTTCTTTTTATTGTTTCGGGTGGCTTGTGTAGAGGCCGGATAGCCCTCAACGCCATAAATGCGAAGATCAGCTTAGTGTACGAGCGGGCTGGTACCTATCCCGGCGGGAATCCCATGTCGATGGGCTGCGGGAATAGTGACGCCCAATACTCGCTGCATAGCCATAGTGTGGCTGCAGTCGCCCCAGTCATTAAAGAAACGGCAGGTACAGGTCCACTCACCATTGTCAAAAATGGTAGTGTGAATGTCATTTTCGCCCCGGAACGTTGCTTCAAAGCGAGTAAATTGTATTCGCTCTGGTTCTTCCGCATAACGCTTGGCTTTTGCGATCTTACTGATCATACTTGAGTTCATGATCGGTACTCTCCTTTTTAATTGGCAACCACTCCGTGTCCACATCTTCGTTCATTTGCACTCTCTATACACTTGTAGAGGCGTATCTTTCCAAAGTCGCGCACCTGGTTTGTTTTTCAACCATCCAATATCCAGTACAACTGGATACTCTGTTCAAAAGAAAGCGTCCTTACCTCCTCTCTTAAGATTGTGAACTGGCTTATGCCTGTTTCAAAACCTGGCTAGACTCAATGGCCATCGACAATTGAAGAAGACAAATCGATGATCCCGGCATCCAGTGCGCTTATAATAAAAATTGTGCGAAATAAAAAAACACCAGGGCAAAATCCCCCTAGTGTGTGTGTTGTGTGCCACCGCGAGCCACTGCTGCTTCCCGCAGCAATGTAACCTTTGATGCCAATGAGACTGAATCCATGTTTATATAAATCATCCCCACCCAGCCAATAAGTGAAGGCTAGATGTAATACCTATATGACCAATCGCAGGAAATATAGGCTGAACGTAACGTGCAAACTTGGAAATCTCTTTGTGATTGGAATGATTATACCATACGAAAAGGGGATTGTCCATCCCAAAAAGTAACAAAATTATCTCATCTCACCGAAACGGGGCGGAGGATGCCCCTGTGGCTGACATATCCTTTTGCACTTACCCTCGCTAAAATGCTGCCTTGAGCAGGCATTGCGCGATCTAATCTGTTTCGCCCTGTATTTTCAAGCCCTGTTTTAATATTTTCTCACGCAGTTTGAGGAGACCCTCGATCAGTTGCTCAGGTCGTGGGGGACAACCAGGGACGTATACATCCACCGGTACGATGGTATCGACACCCTGCACTGTATAGTAGCTATCGTAGAATTCACCCCCGGAGTTGGCGCATTGACCCATGCTGAGCACCCATTTTGGATCGGGCATCTGCTCCCACAGTAAGCGCAGGCGAGGCCCCATTTTTACACAGACCGTTCCTGCAACAATCATCAAATCGGCCTGGCGTGGACTTGAGCGAAAGACCTCGGAGCCAAAGCGGGACAGGTCGTAGTGTGCCTGGGCTGCTGCTATCATCTCAATGGCGCAACAAGCTAAGCCGTAACCCAGCGGCCAGACCGACCGTGAACGCGCCCAGTTCTGCGCCCATTGCAGCATGTCAGCCAGGCTGGTGAGTTTGACAGGGGCTTCCTGATTTCCAGGTACGTACTCCTGAGGATTCCTGGCGATAGCGAGCGGTACAGCCTTACGCACTTGCCCAGGATTCGACGGTAGCGCATTTCTGTTTTCTCTTGGTTCGTTGTTCATAAACGTGAATCTCCCTGAAAGCTGACCTTTTTTGCACTTCAGGAACGACGAAATACTGTTGTTGGCACGATAGATACTGGCAAATAGTGTCACTTTTTTATGTGACATAGCTCACTATCGCAATATTACCCTGCTCACCGCAATTTGCACGCGTAACCTCTATACTTCGGGTAATTGATCCTGTTATACTACTCATGCCCGGACGTGGAAGAGCTTCTCTTGCTGAAGTTCTTGCCAATCAATCTTACTGGAGGAGCGTGTGAATCACAAACATAACATTACACTCTGGTTTCCTCTTCAGTTGGTACTTGGCCTCACTATCATCGTCCTGCTGGTCAGCGCGTGTTCGCTGCCAGGAGCACAATCTACTACGAATACGAACGCCACTGGCCTGACACCCACTTCAACGCCAAAGCAATCTACGCGTACAGTGGCAAGTCAGCCCTCCGGTACGGGGAAACTTCCCTCAGGTATACCCTTACTGCAGGATGAAGTCAAACCGCTGACCTTCAATCTAGTCTACAATGATGCTGCTATGGAGCAAGATGTTGCCCAGATCTATACACCTGGCTCCTCCACATTCCATCAATACCTCACTCCTGACCAGATCGTGCAGCGCTATGCACTTTCGGATGTGCAACGGCAACAGGTAATGAACTGGCTAACACAGAATGGCTATACTATTGACTCAACCGATGCGCAGCGCACGTCTATCAAAGTTCATGCAAGCGTCGCGACCATCGAGCGTACTTTGCATATCAAACTCAATTCGTATACCATCGACAATTATCAGTTCTTTTTGCAGCAGGGTGAACCGAAACTCTCGGGACCTGTCTCCTCGCTGGTCTCTTCAGTGATTGGCCTGGATAATTTCGCTTTCCCGCAATTCCAACCGCCGTTTGGCTTTGCACTGCATACCGCTACCGCGCTCTCAAGCGATTGCAGCAAGTATGGAACGAGACAAACCTTGACGCGCAATAAACTGGCAGCTGCATATCAGGTCGCACAGCTCTATCAGCAAGGATACCAGGGAGAGGGCATGACAATTGGCGTAGCTGAATTCGGCGATAGCTACAATCCCCAGGACCTGGCAAACTATGCCGCCTGTGTTGGCATTGCTCCTCCACATGTCCAGAATATCGATGTTGATGGTCACCTTGCTGCCGGAACGGGACAGGGAGAGGCGATTATGGATCTCGAACTCATTGCTGGCCTTGCCCCTAAAGCGCAAATTCTCGATTACCAGACCGATGGCCAGAGTAACTCCTTTGCGCAGTCGATGGTCGATGTCTTCAATCGTGTCGCCGAGGATCACAAGGTGCAGGTGTTAAGCGTCAGCTATGGTACCTTTGAAAGTGCTTTCAGTTCAAGCGAACAGGCAGCTATCAACAAAAGTTTGCGTACCCTCGCTGCCGAAGGCATCTCGGTCTTTATCAGTAGTGGCGATTGCGGGGCTTTCACGCAGCGCCTTCCACATATTGCCGCAGTAGCGTTTCCTGCCAGCGCGGTTTATGCTACCGCGGTCGGAGGAACCCATTTGCAGGTAAATGATAGCAATGTGCGGACCAGTGAGACAGTGTGGAGTGCCGGTGATAACCTGCCCCTTTGCAGCAACAACTGGGGTAGCGGTGGAGGTGTGAGCGAAAATACTGATTTTAAGCGTCCGGCCTGGCAGGTTGGTACGGGAACGACCACGAGCTATGATGGTGCCTTGACCCATGTCTTCATCAGACCCCTGGATTTTGTAAATACGGTCGAAGCCCCCAATGGCCTGCGCCAGGTGCCCGATGTGGCAGCCGCCGCCTATCCCAATATCGCCATATATTATAAAGGCGCCTGGGTTGCCTCGGGAGGAACCAGCGCCGCTGCCCCAATCTGGGCTGCTGGAGCACTGCTCGTCGACCAGGCATTACAACAAAAGGGTAAGCCGGCCCTGGGGGGTGGGCCGGAGTTCTATTCACTGGCGAACCATCCCGGTAATTTCCGTCCCTATAACGATATCACCATTGGCGACAATCTCTTCTATTCTGCGACAAAGGGGTGGGATTATACCACCGGATGGGGGTCTCCCAACTTTAACGACATTTTGCAGCTGGAGTTGAACCAGTAGGAGGGGATACAGAACAGAAACGAGCCGCGCGGCACGCTGCTCGTTTCTGTTCTGTATCCAAAAGCTTCTATTGTGCGACCAGTTGTGCCGACTCACAGATCATTTCCTGGTAAACGTTGCTCACCTGGTCGGCGACACTCTTCCAGCTAAAGTGCTGAACTGACGGCCGAGCTGCAAGGTGCATCAGCTCAAGTAAATCCCTATCGCGTAAAAGTGTATCCAATCGCTCAGCGAAAAAGCCCGGGCAACGCGGCACCAGGTATCCTGTTTTTGCGTTCTTGACAATGGTCGTTAATCCCCCTGCGCGCGTCGCCACCACCGGTGTACCGCAGGCTAGCGACTCAACTGCCACCAGACCAAAGCTTTCATGATAGGATGGTATGACAGTCGCGTCCGCGGCGCTATAAATCATTGGCAGTTCTTCTTGCGGACGTGCTCCCCAAAAATGCACCCGGTGGCTAATGCCAAGATTTCGCGCGAGCTTTTGAAGGTCTTCGACATCTCTATCGTCATAGAGCTTCCCTCCGACAATTACGACCTGCGCCTTCTCCTCCATCATCGCTGCTGCCCGCAGGTAGAGATCGGGTCCCTTGAATGGGTCGAGCCTGCCTACAAAGAGGAGTACCGGTTGATGGAGAGGGAGACCAAGTATTTTTCGTGCTTCTTGCTCGTCGTGTGTAACAAAAAGCTTAAGATCTACTCCACACGGGATAACCTGTACCTGGTTTGTCGTAGCCCCGCAATAGCGAATCAGCTGTGCGCGTTCATCAGCAGTAGCGGTAATGATGCGGTCAGCGTGTTTAATCAACTGCTGCTCCATCTCCAGGCGCAAAAAGGATTCTTGCTCGAACGGGTTGGCCAGTTGCTTCAGGCGAGCGAGCGTGTGGAACATCGTTACATGGGGAATATCCCAGAGTCGCGCAAGGTGAGAAGCAGCTACTCCAGAAAGCCAGTAATGGCTGTGCAGCACGTCATACTCTCTAGCTTCATAGCGCCTGAATGCTTCAATATTGTGGATAAGTTCTGGCAGGTGCTGGTACAGATCGTTCTTGTGCAGCGGGGAAAGGGGCCCGGCCTTGATGTGGATGACTCGCACATTCTGGCTTAGCTGAACGATGCGGGGGGTATTTTCGTTTGTCCAACGGGTAAAGATATCAACGTTTGTCTGGTGATGGCCTAGCTCAGTTGCCAGTTGGCGCATGTACACATTCATGCCGCCGGCATTTTTGGTCCGTCCAGGGCTGTCAAGCGGGGACGTGTGGACACTGAGCATAGCTACAGATAGATTCATAGCGAGTATGCTCCTCTTCTTCTAGTGTTTGAAAGATTCATTGCAGATGCGTGGCCAACGCCCTTCGCTTGCTTCGAGCTTACGTATCAGCATTTGAAAACTCCTTTCTTTGTCTTACTAACAGTTGAAACACTCAGGTTGGTTGATCTATTTCAGGGCAGGCTTTTCTTTTCACATTGCCGTACTTCGTCGATGGCGTCGTACATCTGGCCGTTATCGACCCCATGTCCCTTTGATGCCTTTCTCAGAGATTCAATGCGTCGCCTGAGCTTGGAGGCGAATTCAGCAGGCGGTATACCGGTCCATTGTGCCAGGTCGTCTAGAATGGCTTGATCTGCGTGCTCAAACGTATCGTCAAATTCATTCCAGAGGGAAAGTGGGATGGGCACGATATCGTCAGGATGCTGTGGATCGGCATCCGGCTGTAAAAAATGCGTGGTGAACCAGCGGCGGCGTAAGGGATATACGCGGCCCACCAGGCCGATATTGATAACCAGTCCGAGACGGCGCACATCCTCTGCTCTGAGGTGCAGGTCGTGGTGGTACATAGAGATGACATCAACGATAGTATCAGCATGAATGCTAGTGGCGATGTGATATCCCTGTACTGGCAGTGTCAGATAGCGGCGTGCAATGCGACCCCACATGTAGATCGGCAGGTGATCGCTCACCTCATTACAGAGTGCATATGTAGTGGCGGGATCGATATTGGCTATGCGGGTGAACGCAAAATTTTCGTACATACCAGACATATAGGCTAGCGCTGTCCCTTCCGGCAGGAATTGGAGCAGGGCATTGAGCGTTGTGGTTTTGCCGATGCCGGGTTGAGGGTCGGTTGGCCCAGCCACGGTAAGTGAGACTCCGTGCTCGAGCAGCAGCCAGATGAGTGCGACAGTTTCGACGTCCACGCTGCCCATGGCTATGATTTGTGCCATGGAGAGTTGCCGCCTGGAATCATAGTGCCAGTAAAAGCGCTCCATGGGGTCTCGTGGATCAAACATATTAGAACTCCCTTCGACATACATTCTGGAGAATAGCTATCGTCTACGTTTTCTGTTCGCTGTTTTCCACTACGGGACTATCTTCCTTTGCAGGGCTATCTTCTTTATCTTTCTGTCCCTCGAGTATGGCTGGCTTTAACCACCCTGGACGCGGACTCCAACCAATGGCGATTACACGCGTATGTTGGATATGTTCACTTTCACTTTCGATTTCAACAATACTGACTGAGGCGTTATCGATAAAGAGGCTGCTGGCCTTGCCAGCATCCAGTCCAGTGTAATGTGCTATCAGCAATTTAACAACGTCAGCATGGGCGACAAAGGCAGGATAGGCTCCGATGGAATCCATGGTACGCCAGCGTTCAACTGCCGCCAGCGCTCGTTGCTGGACCTGGGGAAATGTCTCGATACCTTCAGGTGCTACCGTTGGATCTTTGACGTAAGCTTTCCAGTCAGGATCAGTTTTAGCCAGTTCATCAAACTTTTGGCCCGACCAGCGGCCAACGTTGGTGTCCATTAAATCTGGTTCAAGCTGAATGGTCAACCCTCTGCCAGCGGCGATTATCTCCGCGGTTTCGCGTGCACGTTCCAATGGACTGCTAATGACGGCACTGGTAGGTATAAGAGCTAAGGCGTCTGCCAGGCGGGCTGCCTGCTCCCTCCCCGCATCGTTCATTGCAATTCCCGGCAACTGGCCGGGTAGTAGATGTTCTATATTCCATGTCGTTTGCCCATGCCGAATAAAAAACAGGGTTTGTTTCATACTATTTTGTGTACTTTCAGTTATATGCAATTGCTGGAGCCAGAGGTGTACTCGCCAGCGCCAGAAGCGCCAGCCCACATGCAGGTGTATCCACAATATATACATCCAGCTATATCCAGCACTGAAGAGTTTTTTCAGGCAGCCTCTCATGAATATCAACAGAGTCTCGTATCTTTCTTTGATCCGACCCGCGTTGCACATGAGCCTTTCTTTTTCAAGGTATATTAGAGAGCGCCAGGCTGACTAATGTGCTTTTTATTGTATCAGGGGAGGCGTTAGCGGTGCAAATATCCTCGTCCAGCCACGTCTATCCTGTTCTGATGAGACGTCCCGAATTTTGGTTGAGAAGGGGCTCCGAGGGGAAGGTCGTCATACAGTAGGGGCGTCCCCGCCCCCACGGGTATGGAGTCTCTTCTCAAGGCTTTCGGGAAATTTCGGGATGATTCATGGTTCTTTGCAAGCACAGCATCTGGTGGCTGCGTCGGCAATTGTGCAAGCAGGCAACTAGAGAATTATGAGATGTCCAGGCGCTTGTACAGCAAAGACTCCAGCAGTAATAAAACAGGGCATTTGTATACTGTGTATACCTACCATATGAAGGGTGAGACCGTGGTAAAGGCTTCTCAGAGTATACACGCAAGGGATATACTATTACTGACATTAGCTATGTGCTTTATCAGCTGATTCATGATGCTGAGCGCAGGCGATACAGTGCGAGCATGGGGCAAGGCGTGAGAGAGTGACCATTCAAAACTGGTAGGTTAGCCAGCACCCGGTTTCTTCTGAAAGACTCCATCTTTCATCTGGGTTGGTGCGCCTCCGGCGCATGTTATCTTTGAATGGTCCCCTGAGTTGGTGTTGTCTGTTTACTACTCGGCCTGTTTCTGCTGCTCGGCTTTGGCTCGCATTTGGGCAAGGAATCGATTATAGGCCCGTGCTTCGTCGTCTCTTGCTGGCGTGTGCTTCCACTCATCATGCTTTTCTAGTTGTTGCACTTCATCCCTATCCAGCTCGAAGAATGTGTTGATGCTTTCTATTAGTCCGCCACCTGTTAGCGTTTTTAGGCGAGTCGCTTTGATTGTTTCAAGCATTTGGCTCATTTTCGCCAGGTAAAAAGATGCCTCGAAAGGATTAAATGCCTTGGTAACCTCGCTGATAGGGATTTCTTTTTTTCCGTCAACCTCCCTGACAAGCTCTTTTTGTAGGTATGTGACTGAATCTTCTGATGCCTGGATGACGTGCATAGGCCCTTTAATAGTGCCATCAGCGTTTTGTAGCCCAATGCTTAATCGGTGTAGGCCGGTCATTACACGGAGACCATGCTTGTAGGAGTTGTAGGCACGGTCATACTTGAGGAAAAACTCACCAATGCGTGTGACGAGCCATGCAACATTGTCGATGTTCTCGTCCCAGCGGCTAGCAAACTGTGGTTCTGTTGCCATGACTTCCATATAGACTGCGACCTTGATAAAGTCCTGAATAGTGGTGATTCTACCACCTGTGATATCACCTATCTTATTGGCTATAATCTGTTCTACTGCCTGCTTTATCTCCTTCGTTTCATATATTGTCAAGTAGAGCCAATGCTGCAGAGGTTGGAACGGGGCAATAAGCAATGCGAAAAAGGTTTCGCATTGATGGAGGGCAGTAAAGAATATCTCTGCTCGTATTGATTCCAAATACCTCTCGGAAAAGCTTGCTCCACCGTTCGAAACAAGACGCTCCTCTATTTGCTTGATGACTGACTCCCCCTCATCAAGGATATATAGTAAGGTAACCATTTTGTTGAAAAGGAAATTTTCGTCATACCGCTCGTAGAACCGGAGGTTTTGATCATGATCGGTACCGAGAATGGCGTATAGTATCGGATCTTTGTTCTTGTTTTTTGAAGTTTGTGATTGAGTCATATTGCTCATCCCCCTTGGGTGCTAAACGACGATACTACGTTAGACAACATGTCACCGGGAAGACGATGACGCATCTATAGGTATATAGGCGTCGTTAGGCGCTTCGAGGATCTATTTCACGTGGATCGGGTTGATCACCGTTGCCGAGGCGAAGCCAGTTCTTATACATCTTCACGTTTCCTCCCTTCCTCCCATACATCGACATCTACCTATTATGCTAGTATAGAGGATCTCGGGACGCTCGGCAAGTAGCTTCTTGAACGATACGAGGTCACTTGGTTGGACGAGGAAGAGCAACAAGGTCAGCACGACGCAGCAAAGGCGGCCCAATGACCAATGACCAGCAGCCTCCCACTGCTATCACCTCAACCACCGAGCAAGGTATCAAGTGCGCGGCTACGAGCAAGCTGTTCTGTCGTTTTGCCAATGGCAACATCTGGGTGTGGTGCAAGTAATGCCGACGGACGCACGCGGTCCCTATAACGACACTCGTCGCGATGAGCGGTGAGGGAGTGCTGCTGTTGTTAGTGAACATGATAAACAGCCCTAAACATGAGTCATCCCGAAACGTGAGGATGGCAGAGATTATCGATGATAATCTCTGCCATCCTCACGTTTCGGGAGAATTTGCTGGAGCAAAAAGAAAGCTCAGCACTGATCAGGAGGCCGAAAAGCACACTGGCGCGT
>WNGQ01000165.1_pt1 | contig 79821 bp, 56 predicted proteins | sample 5407661 | NCBI WGS metagenome assembly WNGQ01 (sample SAMN13153382, study PRJNA577476) | soil metagenome | isolation source: 60 cm soil or saprolite under Garry oak tree replicate 2 | place: USA:California | collected 2016-06-15
CGAAGTGGGCGTCGCCGGCCGAGAACAGCGCGCCCGGGGTGTCCACCGGGATGAGCAGGTGCGCGCCCTTGCCGAGTTGCTTGATGTCGACGTTGCCGGCCTGCTCCCTGGGCGGCACGGTGCGCAGCCCCTCCGCCGCAAGCCGCGGGTCGCCGGGGACGGCGGACGCGGCCGATGGCGGCAGCACGAACCCGCCGCGCTCCAGCAGTGCCTGCTCGCGGGCGGTGGTGACGGCCAGTAGTTCGTGCCCGGGCGTCAGGCCGATGGTTCCCATGAACGGCGAGCCGGGAATGCGCACCCCGGGAAGCCCGGCGGAGGTGGCCCAGCCGGCTGCGATGTCCCAGTTCACCTTGAACGGCTCGGGGAAGACGTCGCGCAGGAACCCGAATCCAGGCACCTGCACCGTGTACCCGTACCGGTCGGGCTCGACCTCCAGGATCTCCACGTCCAGCACATCACCCGGCTCGGCTCCCTCCACGTGCACCGGCCCGGTCAGCGGGTGCACCACGTCGAGGTTGGGCGCAGCGACGATGTCCAGCGATGCATCCGGGCCCATCTGCCCGTCAAAGGCATCCCGGGTCTCCAGCACGACCTCATCGCCAGGATCGCAGCGGACTACCGGCGGGATGTCAGGGTGCCAGCGGTTGTGCCCGGTGCCCGGTTCCTCCGCCAGCGTCTTGCCGCGGTCGATCCGTACCTCGCGGATAGCCATCTCGCCTCCTCGAACAACGTGTCCGGTGCGCCGGTGCCGCCGCCGGCCCGGCCGTGCCAGATCCAGCCTGGCCCCCCGGCGCCGGCGAGGCAAGGAAAGCCGCCGCAGCACCGATCGCGAGCGCCCGTCGGCGCGCGGCGATTCGGCGGGGCTCGCTGGTAGCTTGGGGAGGCGGGAATGCCACACGGCGGGAGCGGAGGTGCCGGGCGTGGACGGGACGCTGAGTGCCGGAGATCTGGAAGTGCTCCGCAAGGATTTCGCCGCTAGCCCGGCCTACCGGCTGGCGCAGAACGCGGTGACCCGGGTTGCCGTCGATGACGTGGCCATCAGCCGGGAGATCATCAACGGTACCGGCCACTCCCTTTCCATCCTCCTGGACGACTGGAAAGTCACCAATCAGGAGCACAGCGGACGGTGCTGGCTGTTCGCCGGGCTCAACCTGCTGCGAGTGGGCGCCATGCGGAAGATGGGGCTCAAGGAGTTCGAGTTCTCGCAGAACCATGTCATGTTCTGGGACAAGATCGAGCGGGCGAATTACTTCCTTGAGGCCATCATCGAGACGGCCGGCCGTGACCTTGACGACCGGACAGTCGCCCATCTGCTGGACTCGGCAGCCGATGACGGCGGCCAGTGGAACATGTTCGCGGCCATCGTCAGCAAGCACGGCCTGGTGCCCAAGACGGTCATGCCGGAGACCCACAGTTCTGCCCAAGACGGTCATGCCCGAGACCCACAGCTCCGCCAGCACTTCCCGGATGAACTCGGTGCTGCGCAGCCTGCTGCGCCAGGGCGCCAGGTCGGTGCGGCAGGCGCATGCCGCCGGGGGGGTCGACGCGGCACGAGCCGGGAAAGCGGACATCCTGCGGGTCATCTACCGGGTGCTGTGCATCCACCTCGGAACCCCGCCGGACCGCTTCGACTGGCAGTGGACCGACAAGGACCGGCAGTTCCACCGTGACGGGATGCTCACACCGCAGGAGTTCGCGGCTAAGTACGTGGACCTGCCGGTCAGCGACTACGCGTGCCTTGTCCATGACCCGCGTCCGTCCAGCCCGGCCGGCCAGACCTTCACGGTCGAGTACCTGGGCAACGTGCTCGGCGCCCCGCCGGTCATCTACCTCAACGTCGGGATGCCCGTCATCAAGGACATCGCCGTGCGGGCCCTGCAGGCAGGCGAGCCGGTCTGGTTCGGCTGTGACGTCGGCAAGATGATGAGCAGCGAATACGGCATCTGGGACGCCGGCCTTTATGATCTGTCGTCGGTCTATGACACCGCCTTCACTCTCGGCAAGGCCGACCGGCTGGCCTACCACGAGACCCGGATGACCCACGCCATGCTCTTCACCGGAGTAGACATCGCCGCCGATGTCCCCCGCAGGTGGCGGGTGGAGAACAGCTGGGGCGCGGACAGCGGCAAGGACGGCTTCTACACCATGAACGACTCATGGTTCGACGAGTACGTCTTCGAGATCGCCGCCCGGCGCAGCGCGCTCCCCGGAGAACTCCAGCAGGCCCTCGGCGCGGAGCCGATCGTCCTGCCAGCCTGGGACCCGATGGGCGCCCTGGCCCGCTAACTGCCACGAGCGAATCCCGTCCCGTCCGCGCGGGGCAATCCACCGGCTCGGGCTCAGCTCCCGTCCCGTCCCGTCCGCGCGGGGCGATCGACCGGCTCGAGTTCAGCTCCCGTCCCGTCCGCGCAGGGGCAATCCACCGGCTCGGGCTCAGCTCCACGCGGCGTCTTCCGCCAGTTTCTCGGCGATCCGGTCGTGAAAGCTCTTGCGCCGGAGTGCTTCCTCGATGTCGGTGACGACCCGGCTCAGCGGGTAGGGGATCTCCGCCTCGATCTCGCCGACGGCGGCCTCGGTGGCCCGCCATTCAGCTGCCAGCCGGCCGGCGATGCGCCGTGCCCTGGCGGTGAGCGTCACCTTCTTGCTGCGGGCATCGGCGCCAGCAGTGGTGCGGATCAAGCCGGCGGCGCGCATCGCGGCCACCTTCTGGCTGACTGCTGAGTGAGTGAGCTGCACCGATCCGGCCAGCTCGGTGATCGTCATCGGCCCCTTGGTGTGCAGCCGTAGCAGTTCCATCACGAAGCTCGGCTTGAGCCCGTCGATCTGGGCCTCGGCGTAAATCCGGGCGATGTCAGCGTCCATCGCTGCCTGCAGCAGCCGCAACGGCCGCCAGCGGCTGTGCTCGGTCGGATCGGGGGCGTTGTCCTCGGTCATCCGATAATTGTAACAGCACTTATGCAAGTGCTGTTACAATGAGCGGCGGGACATGTCCGATCGATGATGTCCGATCCCAGCCGGACGGCCTGAATCACCCGCGCCGGCCCGGCGCTGCCGGGTCCGGCTGGCAGCACAGTGAGGAGTGCCAGGGCTTGCCCAGCAGGAATCAGCCCAACCGGCGTAGTCGGCTGCTGGCAGATATCGGGCCGCTGCGTGAGTCCCCGGCGTTCCGGCGGCTGTGGGCCGGGACGACCTTGTCGTCGGTTGGCGGCGCCCTGACCGGCTTCGCCGTCATTCTCCAGGTCTATGACCTCACCCACTCGCCCTTCGCGGTCGGCGCTGTCGGCGTGGCGGAGATGGTGCCGACCCTCGCCGTGGGGATGGCGGGCGGCTCGGTTGCCGACGCGGCCGACCGGCGGAAGCTCGTACTGGTCACCAGCAGCTGCCTGGCTGCGGTGTCGGCGGCGTTCGCCGCCCAGGCCTTTGCCGGGCTGCGCCTGGTCTGGCTGCTATATGCGCTCGTCGCCGCGCAGTCCGCGCTCGGCGCCGTCGACCGCCCGGCCCGCAGTACCTTCATCCCCAGGCTGCTGCCGGCCAGCCAGCTGCCCGCCGGGCTCGCGCTGAACCGGCTGAGCTTCCAGGTCATGCTGACCGCCGGTCCCGCGCTCGCGGGCGTCATCGCGGCCGCGCCGCACCTGGGCCTGCGGGCGTGCTATCTCATCGACGCGATCAGCTTCGCCGCCGCCCTGTACGGGGTGGCCAGGCTGCCGGCGATGCGGCCGCAGGGCGGTGCCGTGCGGCCGGGTCCGCGCGCGGTAGCCGAGGGAATCAGCTTCATCCGCCGCAGCCAGGTGCTGGCCGGCGCATTTCTCGCCGATCTCAACGCCACCGTCTTCGGCCTGCCCATGGCCCTCTTCCCGGCGATCAACGCTGAGCGGTTCGGCGGCAATCCCCGCACGCTCGGCCTGTTCACCGCGGCCATCGGCGTGGGCGGTCTGGTCAGCGCGGCGTTGTCCGGGCCCATTAGGCACGTTTCACGCCAGGGCCGGGCAATGCTCGCCGCGACCGCCGTGTGGGGCGCGGCTTTCGCCGGATTCGCGGTCGCTTCCAGCTTGTGGCTGACGCTCAGCCTGCTGGCTGTCGCCGGGGCCGCGGACACCTTCACCGTCGTGTTCCGGGGAGCCATCGTCCAGGCGGTGACGCCAGATCAGCTCCGCGGCCGGATCCTGGCAGCCGACTATGTCGTGGGCGCAGGCGGCGGGCAGCTCGGCAGCCTGCAGGCCGGAGCCCTGGGATCGCTGACATCGCCGGTGATCAGCGCGCTCAGCGGCGGCCTTGTAACCATCGCGGGCGCCGTCGTGATCGGCCTGGCGCTGCCGGCCTTCACCAGGTACCGCCGCCAGCCGCACCATCCCGCGGAGAATGGCCTGCCGGCCCCAGCCGCCGCCAAGATATGAACCCCGGTCAGAGGTGAACGGGGAAGAGTGAACGCCTCGTGAAAGAAGGAGCGGCCGCCGGAGCGCACCTGCACCGCGTTGCCCGATCACGTCCGGGGAGCGAGGATGTCGGCGTGACCGGGCGTCACGGCGACGTCATCAGCAGCGGCCGGGATCCGGGCCGGCCTCCCCGGCTGCCCCGGCGCTGGCGGCTGGCCGCGGCGGTAGTCCTGCTGATCGGCGGCGGCATCACCGTCGGCGTGCTGCTCGCCGCCCGGCCGGCGCCCCGTCCGCACGCGGGCCCGACGCACGCCGCGCACCGGCAGGTGGCGCACGCGATACTGCACGGGTCGCGGGCCGGTCCAGATGTCGCGCCCGGCACAGTGCTGCTGCTGGCCGGCGCCGACTTGCGCAAGCTCGGCGTCACCGGCCGGGCGCCGGTCAGACTCCGCTGGCCCGCCGCCGTGCATGGCCTTCCTGGCCAGGGTTCGCTCGGATCGAATCCAGCCGAGCAAGTCGTCGAGCCGGTGTCCGGCGGCTTCGTCGCGCTGCTCGCCAACGGAACCGGCTGCTGCCGTCCCGCTGTCGGCGACCTGTTCTTCATCCCCGTCACGGCCCGGGGCGTCGCCGCGCCCCGGCTCATAGCGCATGCTAACTACCTCGCCGTCGCCCCGGGCGGCCGGGACATCTGGGTCCAGCAGGCGAGTCCTCCGGGCCACCTGCCAGGCGACGCCTGGCTGATCGATCGGTCCGGCCGGCGGCTGTCGCCTGTGCTCCGGCTGCGCCGCCAGATTCTGCTCGCCGCCACGGCCCGGGGCCTGCTCACCGGTTCCGGGCAGGGTGCTGGTGCGAGGCTCGTCAGCACCGCCAACGGCGCCACCTTGAGCATGCGGGTGCCTCCTGAGGCTCTCATCGCCGCGGTCAGCGCGGACGATGTGGCGTGGCAGAGTCCTCCCTGCCGCCGCCTCGCCTGTCCGCTGCACGTCACCAGCCTGCTCACCGGCGCCGACACGGTGATCGCGCTCCCGGCGGGCACCCAGACCAACGGCCAGCCCGGAGCGTTCGATCAGGCGGACAGGCGCATCGCCCTGGCGCTGGACACGATCAGCCGCAAGCACCATCGCGCAGCGACGCACGTCTACATCATCGACATCGGCAGGCACCGCGTGACCCAGCTCCCCGGCGGGCCGCTGCCGCTCACCCAGGCCGCAACCGACCGGGGCGCCATCGTCGCGGGGTTCTCCGGCTTCAACTCGTTGAGCTGGTCGGATGGACCTGAGCTCTGGATCGTGGCCTCCGACTCGACGGGTTTCCAGGCCGCCTACTGGCCCGGCGCCGGCCCGCTGCGCGTGCTCAGCCCTCAGGCCGGCGAGGTATTCATGTTCGCCGTCAGCGCCGCAGGAGCGGCGCCGGGGTGAGCCCCGGCGGCCAGCATGCCGCCACGGTCCGCGTCGCCGAGATCGAGCACCACTGGTCGGCGCTAGTCGGCCGGACCCGTTTTGACGACGCGGGCCGCGCTCTCCAGGACCTGCTTGACCAGCTCGAACAAGAACATCCCGAGGATGCCCGGCCCTGACGCCGTACAGGCAGCTCAGCTAGCGCATGCTAGCGCTCACCGGCACAAGCCACCACAGCCGCCGGATGTCTGACATGGTTACCGATATGAGGACACCGGGCACCTACAGCGTGGCCGACGGATCGTACGTCGACTACTCGGCGGCGATCGCTGCCTGGACGGCAGCTGCGCTTCCTGTGCTGGAGCGGGTGGCGGGGGCATATCACGCCACCATCACCTACCGGCAGCTCGGCGACGAGGTGCAGGATGTCACCGGCATCCATACGCGTGTCCTGCTCATGAACTGGATCGGCCAGGTGCTTGGCGGAGCGTCGCGAGAATCGCATCGCAGAGGCCAGCCGATGCTGTCCGCACTGTGCGTTCATTCCGACGGGACCGTTGGCGACGGCTACGGCCAGGCCATCGCTGAGAATTACCGGTGCGAGCCGCCCTGGGATCTTGATATGCACGCCGCCCAGGAGCGGTTCCGCTGCTACCAGCTGTGTGGCGCAGTCCTTCCTGCGGGCGGTGGAGAACCGGCGCTCACGTCTCAGGTGGCCGCTCGCCGGGCATGGGCGGCTGAGCGTATGAGAGCTGACGTCTCAAGTCACCTGTACTGTCCGGGATGCAATCTGACGTTGCCGATCTCCGGAAACTGTGAATACTGCGGCTAGTTATCGCCCTCGCCCTGGACCTCGTAGTTGATGTCTATGTCATTCGCATGCACGGTCGGCATCCTTGACCCATCCCTGACCTGGCAGCCGCTGTATCGGCGGGCTGCTACTGAGTCGATGGTGCCCATCATGCGGCACTAGCCGAGGACGCGGGCGACCACCGCTCAAGGAAGACGCAGCATCGAACCCGCAGGCCGGCAGCCGCGGTGATCCCAACCCCGTCAGGCAGGTCACCAGGCAGGCCAGGCCGATGAAAGATCATTTTTAACGGGAATCCCCCGGCCGGTCCCGTTCTCTTTCTGCGCTGTCAACGCTGGCCGCGGTCACGAGCCACCTGCAGCAGGAACCGGCTGACTGCCCGCGGGTCTCGCAATACGTGGACCTCGGCGCTGCCCGCGTAAGCGGCGATCGCCCGCAGGACCGCCGGGCGGCTCCGGCGCCGGCAGCTGAACAGCCAGCGCCAGAAATCGGTGCGCTCCGGCGACCGCCGGATCGCCCGATGCGATCTGCGGCGCGCTGCTCGGACAACGGTCCGCAGGCGGACACGTTGTGCCGCCCGGGGGTCGGTACGTTTTGAGGATGGCAGCGGATGAGCCGGGGGCAGTGGCGGAGCGGAAGGGGCCTGTCATCGTCGCCTGCGTCATTGGCGGCGCGGCCGGGGCTGCCCTCGCGGGTCATCGGGGCGCGCGGGCTGCCAGCGTGAGTGCGGTCGCCGGAGCGGCCGGGCTGGCGGCGTCCGAGGCGGTGGCCCGGGCTCGGCAGCGTCCCGGCGAGATCCCGCCGCTGTGGCAGCGGATCGCGACCAGCGCCGCGCTCGTTGCTCCGCTCGGGTGGGCGGCCGGCCGTGTGATCCGCGCGGGGCCTGTCGCGGTGGGAGCGGCGACCGGGACCGTCGGCGGCCTGCTGGGGATCCGTCCGCAGAAGGTGCTGCTCGGGCCGCTGTTCGGAGCCGCGGTGGGCCGGGTGCTCGCGTCGCGACGGCGCCCGGTGCCGGCGGCGGTGGTCGCCAGTACCACGATGCTGGCCTACCGGGTGGCATCAGCGCTGGTTTTCCGGGACGCGCAGGTGAGCCTGCTCGCCGAGCGCGTCCGGGCGGAGGATCTGCCGTTCGTCGTGCCGCGGGAAGCCCGGTCCCGGTATGTCGGCACCGGGTACGTCCGCGAGCTCGCCGAGGTGCTTGGCGGCCGCTACGTCGCCAGCGCACCCGATGTCGGCATCGTCGCCTCCGTGGACGAGCTGGCCGGCCCGGAGTTCGACCCGGCGAGCATCGACTCTCGGGTCCGCGAGTTCTATGAGCACACCACCCGGTTCACTCTCGACATTGTTCCGCGGTGGCGGCTGTGGGTGCGTCCGGGTTACCTGCTCTACCGGGCCGTGGTCGCGCGCCCATTGGGGCAGGCGAACGTGCCAATGAATCAGCGTGAGACGCAACGGGGTATCCGCAGCCGGATCGACACGATCACTTCGGCCGACACCGGCGTCGTGGCGATCCGGGGCTGGATCCGGTCGTTCACCGATACCGACGAGCCGATCTACGTCGGCATCTACACCACCTACCAGCATGGCGGCCGGGGGTACGTGAGCGTCGGCTTCCCGCTACCGCAGGCCAGCTTCACCGCGACGCTGCTGCCACGTGCCCGCCCCGGCGGTGGCCTGGTGCTGACCAGCCGCAGCGAGCTGGACCAGCCCGGCCACTACCTCGCCTACATCGACCAAGCCACCCGGGATCTCACCGTGCTGGCCGTCCATGGCTTCGCCGAACAGCTCGACGTCTACGTGCAGGACGACGAACTGCGAGCCGAGCACGCCTTCTCCGTCTTCGGACTGCCCTTCCTCGTCCTCCATTACCGGATGCACCGCAAACCCGCCAGCCCGTGGCATGACGATTCGACTAGCCGAATCTGGCCGGCCGTAAGTTAGGTGGCCTTCGCGACCAGCGCCCACACGACCTTGCCTGCCCAGCCGTTCACCGCATACAAGCCCCACTCAGCACTGAGGGTCTCCACCAGTAGCAGCCCCCGGCCGCTTTCAGCCGCTACCGCTGGCTCCCGCCGCTGTGGCTTGCCTTCGCAGCCGTCCCAGACCTGGATCAGCACCCGCTCGCCGTCGGCAGCCAGCCAGAGCAGCAGGGTCGACGCGTCCTCGGCTTTAACCTGGTCGGGCTGGCTGTCGGCCGGCCCGGCGCAGGCACGCACGGCATTCGTAACGATCTCGGAGACCAGCAACTCGACGTTCTCGGCTAGCCCTTCCAGCCCCCACTCGCGCAGGGCCTGCATTGCATGCCGCCGGGCATCACGCACCGAACGCGGCAACGCCCAGAGTGCCAGGCGCGACCGCATCGGCCAGCCGGAGCCCATGAGCGCGCGTCGTCCATGCTGCCCGCCGCTGCCCTCGCTCAGGTCTAACTCCTGTGCTGTCCTGGGTGGCAGACGGGTCGGCGCCGGCTCGGGGAATAGGAAGCCGACCGCCGGGGATGCCGCTGGATCTATGCCGGGCATCTTGCTCACCACCTGGAAGAGTCCGCGAGCAGCACCTGCCGGTTCAAACGCCGGACCGCCTGTAATGCACGCGCGTATTGTGCAAGTCAGTACCTTGCGTCCAGCATGCATCAGGCTTATATATTTACGCAAGATGCATTGACGTATGATACGTAGATTCTTGAGCCGAAGATCCTCGCCGGCATGGTCGAGCAACCGGAGACGCGATGGCCAGCCCTAGCCCCACCGTCCGGCGGAAGCGACTCAGCATCGAGCTGCGCCGCCTCCGCGAACAGGCCGATCTCACCTGTGAGGAGGTTGGTGAGCGGCTGGACTGCTCCGGCACCCGCATCAGCCGCATGGAGACAGGCAAGATCAGCGTTAGGCCCGGTGACGTGCGCGAACTGCTGGAGGTCTACGGCGTCACCGGCGCCGAAGCTGATGCTCTCGTCCAACTGGCCCGGGAAGCGCGCCGCAAGGGCTGGTGGCACACCTACGGGCAGGTCTTGCCGAACTGGTTCGAGGCCTACATCGGCCTGGAAGCCGAGGCGGTGCGGTTGCGTGACTTCCAGCCCCTGGTCATCCCCGGCTTACTGCAGACCGAGGATTACGCCCGTGCGGTGCTGCGTGCCGCGCCCAACGCTGGTAGCACCGAGGACATCGACCGGCAGGTCGCACTACGGATGGAACGCCAGGCCATCCTCGGTCAGGCCAACCCGCCCGACCTGTGGGTCGTACTCGGCGAGGGCGTCCTGCGCGTCCAGGTTGGTGGCTCAGCCGTGATGCGCGCTCAACTCCGCCGCCTCACCGACATCGCCGAGCGGTCCGGCGTCACCCTTCAAGTCCTGCCGTTCACGACCGCGTCGCACGTTCATCCAATCAGCCCGTTCACCATCCTGGAGTTCCCCGACGCCGCCGATCCGACCGTCGTGTACCTCGAACACCTCACCGGCAGCCTCTTCCTGGAGAATCCGGACGAGGTACGGCGCTATACAGTGGTCTTTGACCACCTGCGCGCTGACGCACTCGGCACTGGTCAGTCGATCGACCTCATCGCGCGGCTGGCGGCCGAATTCGCGTGACCATCCAGCAGAAGGAGGTGCGGGATGACCTCTCAGGGCATCGACCTGTCCCGCGCCGTATGGCGGAAGAGCAGCCGGAGCGGCAGCAACGGCGGCCAGTGCGTCGAAGTCGCCAGGAACCTGCCGGGCATCGTGGCCGTGCGGGACTCCAAGCACCAGGACGGACCCGTGCTGACCTTCGCCGCCCCCGAGTGGCAGTCCTTCATCAGCGGAATCAAGGCGGGGCAGCCAAGCCGGTAGCCGGCGTTCCGGTGCCGTTATCCACCCGGGCGAGCAGTCGGTGTTCACGTGCCCAAGCACAACCCGGCAGGGCTGGCCGGACTTATGCCTAGCGCCCGATCGAGCTAGCCGGGCTGGCGGTTGGCTCGGGAACCAGCTCGGGCAGCCGACGGCTCAGGTGGCGGCACGCGGCGGCACTGCCTAGCGCGCCCTCATGTGTGGCGACTCGATGAGGTTCGCCACGCGCCGCAGCGCGACGGCAATCTGGTGGCGAATCTTCTCAGGCCATCGAGGGGCTGGGTGTTCGCCACCGGGCGGCGCCGTCCGGCCCTTCACGGCAGCGTCAAAGGTCGCGAAGACCTCATCCGGGTCTTCGTCCTCCTCGTAAAAGCGCTCAGTCTCTTCGGCCTTCATACGTGTCATGATCCCTCTTGGGTTCGGGTACGCACTCCCTAGCGCGAATACGTCACTCGACGGGCCGCTGACCGGGCAGAGGACGGCGATGCACCGCGCGCTCCTAGCCAAGCCAGAGGGTGGTGCCAGTGGTGGCCAGGCGGGCGCGCCGCTGATCGTGGTCGGGCAGGGACGAGCTGCACGGTGGCCCATAAGGCGAGGACCTGGATGAGTTCGGCGCCGCCGCGCACACGCTCACGTACTCGCGGCTGACGTCATCGGTTCAAGGCGGGTAGTGGCGATGAGGTCGGCCATGCCCTGTATCTGGTTGAGCAATTCCTCCGGGCACTGGCTGAGGTCGATGGCATGGCAGAGGATCTCGATGCCGGTGCGGCGGACTACGTGGCGGGCGGGCTGTTCGTTGCCTTTGGCGTAGATCAGATGTCCGCGGTTCAAGCCGAGCACGGTGCAGTAAGCGAGGAGTTGATAGAGGTCGGCGTTGGGGTAGCCGGCTGGCTTCTCGGCCTTGTACTTGGCGTCGATGACGGCGATCGGTGAGCCGCGGATCTTCCAGACGATGTCGGGTCGCAGCAGGACTTGCTCTGCTTCATCGAAGTGGTTCCGGTCCTGACCGGCCACGCGTCCGCCGTAGGTCGGGACGAGAGCTTCGCGCAGCGCGACGGTGACAAAGTCCTCGAACAGCTTGGGCATGTCGAGCAGGAAACCGTTCACGGCCACGCCGCCGCGTTCATGCTCGACGGACGTCGCCCGCAGGACGAGTTCGGCCAGGCGAAGTGCCGTGTGGTAGCGGGCGTTGAGCCGGGTTGGCTGCCAGGCGGGGATCTGATCGCCGCGGGACAGCGGCGTGACGTCGGCGAAATCGCGGAGCAGGCGGCGCAGCATGTGCTGCGACTGGGCATCGACGCGGGGCACGGTGAGCATGCGCTCGCAGGCGGTTCGCAGGATCTGGTTCTCCGGGATATCGACAGTGAACTCGTCGTGCCGTACCTCTAGCGGCAACGGCAGGCCATGGTGGCGGTGTAGCTGCTCGCTTTCGCGCAGCCTGCCACGCAGTACCAGGGAACTCTCCTCGATGACGATGTAGCCGGGGAGCAGGCCCTGATGGATCGCGCGTTCCGTCTGTCGCCACAATGCCTGGGCGACGGCCGGCACCAGGTCGGCGGCTTCGGCCACCGGCACGGCCTCGGGTCGCCATGAGGCGCCATGCTGGGAGTAGCCGACGATGAACAGCAGCCGAGCGATGTCGACCTTCGGTTTGATGTGGACCTCAAGGTCCCCGATCCTGGCCGCGCCGACCTTACCGGCTGGCCCGACCTGCCAGAGCCTGGAGCTGTAGGGGGATGGCGCGGCAGTGACGACACCGGAGCTAGCCAGCGACCGGCCCTGCTCCGGCGTGAGCGGTAGCTCGACGGCCGGGCCGAGCTCGCTGAGTTCTATTGGGTTCACTGCTCGTCGGGCGCTGCCGCGATGGTCTTGCGGAGGCTTGCCAGGCCGTAATGCTCCTCAAGGTCGCGCTGGCCGTAGAAGAGGTCTTCGAGCAGCGGCATGATCGAGTACTGCCAGACCCGGTCGAGCCCGTCGTCGCGCTGGTAGATCCGCTCGTCCATCAGGTACGACGGGCCGATCGCCGCGTCGGCGTCGGCGTCGGCGATTCTGCTGTTCAGCTCGTCGAGGATCAGGGCGGCGTCAACCGGCAGGTGATGCTCCTCCAGCCAGCGGCGGAGCAGTCCGTGCACCGGCGGGATACGCGGATCCAGTTCGATGAACGCGAACCTGCGGCGCATGGCCGTGTCGATCCGCGCGATCGACCGGTCGGCGGTGTTCATCGTCCCGATCAGGAACAGGTTCTGCGGGAGCGTGAACTCCTTGTCCGGGGAGTACTGCAGGCTGATCGACTCGTCGCGGTACTCCAGCAGGAAGTACAACTCGCCGAACACCTTGGCCAGGTTCGCACGGTTGATCTCGTCGATGATCAGGATGTAAGCGGTGCTGGGGTTGTCCGCGGCCACCTCGGCGAAGTCGCGGAATGGGCCGGCGCGCAACGTGAAGGTCAGGGTTCCGCTACCGCCCGGTTCCGGCCGGAAGCCCTCGAAGAAGTCCTCGTAGGTATACGACGGGTGGAACTGGACGAGCTTGACCGCGCCGTCGTCGGTCAGGTGGCGGGCCAGCTTGCTGGCGAGATAGGTCTTGCCCGTACCCGGCGGGCCGTACAAGATGATCTGCCGGCGCTCCCGCAGTAGATCGGCGATCTTTTCCAGTTCCGCCTGGTCCACCAGCAGGCTCTTGGCGAAGTCCGGCGTGACCGGGTTGAACTCAAGCTGGCGCCTGGCCGGCTCGGGAACCGGCACGGCGGGTTCAGGCGCCAGGCCGTGCGGGACGAGGGCAGCCAGCTGTTCGTACGCCTCGGTGAGGTCGACGATGTAGGCCTGGCTCTGCAGCAGGGCAGGCACGGGGGCGCGCAGCTGGCTTCCGTCGACAGGCTCTGCCGGGTTGAACCACCGGACATCGCGGCGGAGGTTGGAGTGGGACGCAGCTGATTCTGCGAAGTGTGCAGGTCCGGCTACCTCGCCGATATACACGCCGCCGCGCATGGGTGTCAGCACCAGGTCGCCCGTGCGCATCCGGCGCAGGAACCGGTCGAGCTCTTCCAGCCGCTGCCCGCGGTAGGCGTACGACTTGTGCTGATACGCGGTCTCTACGGCTTGGCGTAGCTCGTCATAGCTCAGGTCAGGATCGAGATGTGCGAGCTGTGAAGCGCTGAGCGAGACGAATCCTTCGCTGAGCCAGTCGGGGACGAGGTTGAACCCATCGACACTTGACCCACGGACCATCCATGCCCTTTTCGCAGGCAGGGGAGTCTCCTCGTCGATCTCCTGGGCACGTGCCATGAGCAGCTCTTTCAGCGCGCTGGTGGACAACCGGCAATCTTGGCTTGCCCGCCCGCTTACGACGAACTCAACGCCCTCGTCGGCCAGTCTGCGGCGAAGATCCACGCCGCGGTAGGCATAATTCAGCATCCCTTCGGCTGGGATGCTGCCGTCGGCAGTGAGCACTCGGTATGCGTTGGTCAGCTTGATATTGCCGCTGGCGAGAAAGTCCGCGACTTCGTTCGCGGTCGTGCCTGCCAGTTCAGCAAGATCATCGTGGGCGGTCCACGAGCCAGGCTCAACCAGCCGGAGCGTGGTGGCGATGAATTGCTGAACACCGCTTAGGTTCTCCTGAGCTTGCTTACGGCGTTGATCTATCTCGCGGTAGCGGCGGGCCAGCTCGGCAAACAGCTCATCGGCTGTCGAGTACGTATCGAGGGCCTCGGCGCCAGCCTCAGTGATTGACCATCCATTGATCTTGGACACCCAGCCGACCGTTGCGGCGTCGCCCGTCATGAACCCAACTGCGCGGTCGTAACGCGGAAGCCCGCTGTTGTCGACGCTCAATTCGTAGGGAGTCAGCTGAACTCTGCTACGGAGTTCCTGATACAGCTCAACCGGAAGCTTAGGCCCGGCGTCGCGCACAATTTCCATTGCCACCCGAAGGAGTAGCGGTCGCCTGACTCGCTCCTCAGCCATAGCAGCGTCCTCTCAGGTCAGCGTGCCGGATGGCGGGGCCCGTGACCCGGCGGTGGGTCCAGGATCGTCTGGTACGGCTCCCCGGTACGCGCAGCCTCTGTCATCGCGTCGTAGCGTTCAAGAATCAGGCGCTTGGTGCGGAACTCGCCGAAGTTCTGCGGCTTCTCCTCGCGTCGGCAGAGCGCCTCGAAGGAATCCATCACGTGCTCGACCTCGTTGTGCTCCAAGCCGTACAGGTGGAAGTATGCGGCGTCGAGTTCGACCCTGATCAGGGTCCGGCGGTCCTGATCCCACCGGAACGGCGGACCCGGGTCGTCCATGTCTCGGGCGAAGGGTTCCATGTCCCAGGTCGTAAAGGAGAGTTCGAGGACCCGTCGCCGAATCCAGTCCGCAGGTGAGGCATCGCTGAGCCACTGCACCGGCGCTTGATACCCCTCGGGGGGCAGCACGGGGAGCTGCTTAACGAGGTAGTACTTCAGAGAAGTTCCTGCGAATTTCTGTCTGGCGGCGAAGTCGAGGACGTAGCTCGACAGGTTCGCCTGCAAAAAGCAGGAGTCGTTCTCGGTGAAGGCAAGGAGATACTTGTCGCCTACCGCCGCTCTTGGGATCGCTGCCGAGATCACTGTTCGCTCGTCGGTGCTACGGCAGATATCACGCCAGCCGAGAAGCCACTCACGGTCCCAGTGCCTCGCTTCCAGTCGCGACGTCACGCCATGATCATAGACCGGCCTACCCGGCTTGGACCGCCGCTCATTGAGGGTGTCAAAGTCCTGGACCCAATAGCGAGGCATGACCGCGAAGCCCGGATCATCTTGCTGTTCTGGGATGAGTCGCGGCAGGGTGCCCACGTTGGCCTGGGCTTCGGTCTGGCCTTGATAGGTGCCGAGGCGGTGATCGAAGTGGTGGATCATTTTGGCCTCATACAGTGGGAGCATGCGCTCGGTCCCACGTACGAAGGCGGTGCGGATCAGCGTCCACCCGGCGCGTTCCAGCTGATCTCTGGTCCGGAATAGGCCGGAGTCGGTGGCCATATCAAACATTCGCAGGAAGGCCAAGCCCCAGGGATTCTCATCAGGTTCGTCGCGCCAGAGGACGGGGACGCGTTTGTAGATGCCGATCGTGATCTCGGCATCACGGCGGGATCGGAAAACCGGGGTGGTGCCGGTGTTTGGATTGACGAGCAGGATCTCCTCGGGCGGTATGGCGAACCGGCGCGCAGGAAGATCCCGGATGTGCCGGGTACCGAAGGCGAAGCTCGCAATGTCTACCTGGGTCGCGTAGCCGCAGACGGTTAGCAGACAGAAGCGAACTCGATGGTCGACCGCATGACTCAGCAGGAATGCTTCGTTCTCGAACTCCAGGAACGACACAAGCTTGCTGTTGCGGACTAGGTCGCCGAAGAATGGCGCAGTCGTTGCGTCGGTGGCTATACCCGTGGGCAGGACGAGGCCGCTGCGCCCCCTCGCATCGATGACTGTACGGGCGGTCTCGGCGAAGACGGCATAAGTGTTGATGTCGCCGTGACCGGTGAGCGGATACCGGCCGGATTCGCGGAGTAGGTGGCTCCAGCCCGCGGCAGTGCGCAGTTCCGCTTGGAATTCGTTGGACAGCGTCCTGTCGGCACGGTCGTCGCTGTCGGCAAGGGCGGCGATCAGCTTCTTGCGGGCCGCAGCGTTGGCGGCGTTCGCGATCTCGGGCTGACGGGAAGCGAAGAACTCTTGCTCTTGCAGCTTGACTCGCTCCCAGGGCGGGTTGCCGATCAGGCAGGAGAAGCCCCCTGTCCAGCCGGTGGCCAAATCGATGTCCCTGGCGCCGTTGCCGACGCGGAAGATGTGCGGGAACTCTACGTGCCAGTGGAAGAAGCGGTACTGGCGGGCCAGCGTGGCGATCAGTTCCTCGGAGGCCGCCGAGTCCAGAGTGCCTGACTCGGCGGCGAGACGCTCCAGGACTGCGTGCGTGATCGCGGTCGAGCGCGTGGCGGCGCTCTTGGGCTGGACGAACGCGGCGCACCAGGCGTCGGCGAGCAGCTTCTGGGTGCGGCGTTCGGCCGATGCGGCGAGTTCCTGGGCCTGGCGCTGCTGGTGGATGTGCAGGTCTTCCAGGCTGTCGGGGAGTGCCTGGGCGATCGCATCGGCTCGCTTGGCCAGGACGGCGTTGGTGACCGGGATGCCTGCCTGGCTGAACAGGTCGTGCTGGCCCTGGCGCTCGCCGGCGTTCTGCTTCTTCAGCGCCGAGGCGACCTTGCGGTCGTCGCCCTCGATCGGCGTGAACGCCGCGTCGGTCAGGCCATCAGCTAGCAGCGCGGGAGTGACGCCGAGCAGGGAGTTGCCGACGCGGATGTTCTGGTCCAGGTAGGACAGCGGCTTTCCGGGTTCCAGCGCTTCGAGCCACAGCGAGACCTTGGCCAGCTCGGCGGCCATGGGATTGATGTCGACGCCGTAGATGCATCGGCCGACGACGCGGCGCAAGGCGGCCCGGACGACAGTGTCTGGCGGCTCGGACTCGCCGGTCTCTTCGGCGGCGACGCGTTTGGCGATCCGGCGGGCGGCGGCGACGAGGAAATGGCCCGAGCCACAGGCGGGATCGCAGACGGTGATGTCGAGCAGCGCTGAGACCCGTTCCGCTGCGGTGCCGTGCGCGCAGGCCTGGTCGAGCAGCGGGTCGAGGGCGGAATCCAGCAGGCATTCCACCAGCGAGGTTGGCGTGTAGTAGGAGCCCGACTCCTTGCGCTCGTTGCCGGCCAGCGTCTCCAGCGTGTAGGCGAGCTGCTCATCGTCGTAGCGGGGGATCAGCTCCAGCAGCGACTCGTATACGCTGCCGAGTTCCTCGGCGCCGAGGTTGCCGAAGTCCACCCGCCGCCAGGCACCGCCGCCGCGCGGCTTCACCAGCGATAGCGCGCGGACCGCACCGAGCAGGGCCTCGTTCGACAGCCGGGCACCGGCCAGCGGCTCGTCGAGGGGAAGTGCCCGGCCATCGTCCCGGGTGGACTCGAAGATGCCGCCGATACCGGCCAGGGCTAGCTCGGGCACGCCGCCTTCGGTGCCGAGAGCGTCGAAGACAAGCCGGACAGCCTCGAAGAGATCGCCGTGCCGGCTGCCGCGATGCCTGCGAGCGAGCTGGCGCAGCCGGGCAGACGAGAAATACTCGCCGTACCGGTCGCGGGCTCGGCGCAGCCGGGCCGTTACCTCGGCGCTGACGTCGGTGGGGTCTGGCTGCAGCAGGGCGCCCCGGTCTTCGGCGACGAACCAGAACAGCAGCCGGTACACCATACGCAACAGCGCGCGGTTGAAGTCGTCGAGCTTCAAGTCGGCGTTGCGCGGGTCGAGGCGTTCCCGGAGCTGCGGGTTGTCCGGGTGGGACAGGAACCCGGTGCCGAGGATGGAGATGGCCTGCTTGACGCCGTCGCGCAATTGATCGAGCGCCCGTTCGCCCTGTTCGGCGGCGAAGCCGCGCCATTGCTCCAGGTAGCACGAGGTCGGGCCACCGTCGCCCTGGACCGCGAACCGGGAATCGTGGCAGATCAGGTAGAGCAGGACGAAGTCGGAGAACAGTTCCCCGTCGAAGATGGCCTCAAGATCGAATTCGACATAGGACGAGCCGACCAGCGCGGTTGAGTCCCGCAACAGCCGCAGCGCCGCGCCGTTGGACAGGATCGCCCACAGGTAAGCATCGTCACGGTTGAGCAGTTCCTGGACCATCGACTGCGGCGCGCGGGCGGTGACGTGCGGGGTCTTGTGATCCAGATCGGTGGCCCAGCCGAGCAAATGCACCGGCACGTGACCGGACCGGTGGCTGACCGGGAAGCTCTTGCCATCCAGCTCGAAGCCGCCGTCCGCGGTTACCTGGTGGAAACCCAGCTCCCGCAGTAGGATGTGCAGCCAGCGTTCCCTGGTGACCCGCGCCGACCGGGCATCGGCTCCGCGCAGCTCGCCGCCATCAGCGTCGATGCGGCGCTTGAAGTCCTGCCAGACCTCCAGCAGATACAGCCAGGACCGGGAGGCCTGCCGCCGGACCGACTCGCCACGCTCCAGCCCGTACGTCTCCGGCCCGGTCCCTGGGACTTGCCGGTCGCCGGCGAACACCCGGCCAAGCAGATCGGCAGGGAGCAGCCCGCCGACGATCTTGACGGAGCCGAACGCGGTCATGACGCGCCACCTCCCGGGCCTGGCAGGTAGACGTAGACGCCCAGGATGTCGGCGGGTTTCTGCCCGCGGACCCCGATCTGCCGCTTTGCGTGCTGGCCGCTTGCCTCGCGGACGCGGATGTGATCCTCGCGCAGTCGGCTGGCGAGTGCGTCGGCGGCACTGTCCAGGTGCGGCAGCAGGCTCGCCAGGTCGGCCACAGCGCGCTCAGCGAAGTCGATGGCCTGGTCCGGCGGCACGTTGCCGCTGGGCTTGGCGGCGAGCAGGGAATGCACGTCGGCGGCGGACAGCCAGTCGGCTTCGCCGGCCCGGCCCCGGTAGGCGAGAACCTGGGCGTCCTCGGCGACTACCTGACGCCGGTCGTCCCGGCCGGGCAGCTCAACGTGCATGCGGAACCTGACGAGCAGCAGCGTGGTCCGCCGGCCCACGGCCGACGTGCGCATCACCCCGCATCGCCGGGCCGGGCGCAGCATCGGCGGCATCGAGGCGTCGAGCGCCGACTCCAGTACGTACCGGGCTATCGCGGCGACATTCGGGTCGGTGCGGTCCAGGTGGGCCGCGCGGGGAGGCACAGGCAGCTCGCGGAGGAAAGGCAGCGGCTCGGCGTGCCCGGTGGCAAGCACGTCATGCAAGCCTGGCGGAAGCGCGGCAGTCGCCACCGAGAATCCGTTATCCGTCGGTGTGATGTCAGCGTGCAGGGCATCGAGTGCCTCGGCGGTGAATGCCGCGACCTCGGCGGGGGTGCCGAGGCTGGCCCGCATCTCGGCCAGCTCACGGGCGACCTCGGTCGGCTGGATTCCGGCCTGGGCGTACTTGGTGCGCGACTGGCGTTCCTTAGCGGCGGCGCTGTCCCATTCGCGGTGCAGGCCGGTGCGCCGTTCCAGTCCTACGCCCTCGAAGGCGAGCTGCTCGCCGGGCGCGTCGCGCAGCAGCAGTCCTTCGAGGATGGCCTGGACGACGTCATCGCTGCGGTCGGGTACCGGTACGGAGATGCCGAGCGCCTTGCGGATCTGGATGTGCTTGCGCAGCAGGACGTCCAGCACGATCCCGTCGATGCCGTTGTCGGTGCCGTACAGCGTCACCGCCCGGACGGTGCGAAAGCGCTGCCCGAACCGGTCGACCCGGCCCTCGCGCTGCTCGTGCCGGGTCGGGTTCCAGGCCAGGTCGTAGTGGACTACGGCCTGGAAGCTGCCCTGCAGGTTGACGCCTTCCGACAGGCAGTCGGTGGCAACGAGCACAGGGCGGCGGGTGTCATCGTCGGCCAGGTCCTTGATCCGCTTCTCGCGCTCGTCCGGCGGCAGGACGCCGGTGACCGCGGCCACCGCGTAGTCGGAGCCCAGATGTCGCGCCAGGTGCTCTGCCACATACTCGGCCGTGTCGATGAAACGGCAGAACACAATCGGGTTGTAGCCCTCAAGGAGCAGTTCGGTGACGACCTCGGCGAGCAGGGCGAGCTTGGCGTCGTCGGCGCCTTCCAGCCTGGTCGCCCGGTCGGCGAATCGTCTGAGCCGCCTGCGGTGCGCGGTTTCTCCTTGCGCATGCTCGCTGTCGGCGCCCGGGGTGGCGTCGGCTGACTCCACGGTTTCCTCATCGGGCAGGTCGAGCACGGCCGAGCGGCCGAGCCGGTCCGCTTCCGCCACGTCTTCGGCGTCAAGGTTGGCCGCCCTGGTCCGCAGGGTGGCGGCGGCTGCCCGGGGCGAGGAGGCCAGCGCGCGCAGCAGCGCCAGCGCCGACCAGTACCTGACCCGCTGCCGAAGCTGGCCGCCGTCCGGATCCCGGACGGCCTCGCGGGCGTACTGGAGTACGTCGGCGAACAGTTCCTTATATGCATGGGACAGTGGGTAGGGCCGTTCCTGGGTCAGCCTGTCTTCGGGGAACGGCGTCGACTCGTCGAGGTAGGAGCGGATGTCGGCGCGGCGGCGCTGCACGAAGTGCCGGGCCAGGCGCTCGCGGCCCTGGACGGATTCGAGGTCTAGCGAATCCATCTTTGGGCTCAGCAGCGCCAGCAGGTTGCGGAAACCCTCGTCCTTGCCGCTATGCGGCGTCGCGGTGACCAGGATCAGGTGTCGGCCGACGTCCTTGGCGAGACCCTTGACCAGCTCGTGCCTGAGCATCCGGGACCGGCCGCCTGCGCCGTCGGACACGCAGGTGTGAGCCTCATCGATGATCAGTAAGTCCGGGCAGCCGTGCCAGAACTGCTCGCGCAGGCCCGGGCGCTTAATGAAATCGGTGGACACCACGATATGGCGGAACCGGTCGAAGAGCGTCTCGCCCTGCAGCAGCCCGCGTTCCAGTCTGCGGATGGTGCCGGGCAGTACCAGCTCGGCGTGGATGCCGAACTTGCTGGCCAGTTCTTGCTGCCATTGCTCGGCTAGTGCCGGGCCGCAGAGCACCGCTAGGCCGGTCGCGTCGCCCTGTTCCAGCAGCTCGGCTGCTACCAGGCCGGCCTCGATGGTCTTGCCGATGCCTACGTCGTCGGCGATCAGCAGCCGCACCGTCGCCTGCCGCAGTGCCATCAGCAGCGGGACGAGCTGGTACGCGCGGGGCTCGACCGCGAGCCTGGCCAGCGACCGGAACGGGCCGGCGCTGGCCCGGAAGCCGATCCGCAGCGCTGTGCGCAGCAGCCCGGCGCTCATCGCTGTGCCGATGTCACCGGGGTCCGGTGCCGCGAAGGTCGCCGGGCTGACCTGCTCCAGCGCGGGGAACACGCCGGCGACCTCATCGTCGCCACCAGCCAGCGGACGCAGCACGAGGAAGCTGGGCGGCTCCGACTGCGGTAGCACCACCCACTCGCGGCCTCGGGCCTGCACCAGCGCGCCCACCTCGAAGGCGGGAAGCTCCGTCGTGGTCACTGCGTCACCTTCGTCATCGTGGCGAGCGTTACGGTCATTGCCTAGTTCGGCGTCGCGGTCACTGTGATCACTGCGTGCCGAACACGCTGGGATAGCGGGTGGCTACCGCGGCCCAGTCGGTGCCAGCCCCAATGATGATGACGCTCCAGCCGAGATCGCGGAGGACATCCTGCGCTCGCTCGTCGCGGCCATCCTGTTCTTCGCTGTCCTCGTCTATCCCCTTGACGAAGACGGCCGCGTTCCCGTCCGGCAGGCGATAGATCATGTCTGGCCGGGCACCCTCGGCTTCGCGGTCCATTTCGTCGGGCAGCCGCAGGTCGCGTGCTCGGAGCCAGGTCAGGAACTCGGCAGCCCGCGAGTTCTGCGGCTCGCTGGCTTCCGGGCGTTCCATCGTGGCCGCGGCGGGGAGGGACACTACGGCGCTGGCAAGCCTCAGCACCAGGTCACGCACCAGATGCCGGTCGATCATCTCGTGCACCCGCTGGTTGCCGTAGGACAGCAGGCAGTCGTAGCAGGCCCGCACGCAGCGTTCTCGTCCTGGTTCGTCGACACTGCGGTCGGCGCCCGTCTCCGGGTCAAAATGCATGATCTGCAGGGCCGTCCTGGCCGCCCTTGGCAGCGCCGCCGGGTCATCGACGAGGCGGCGCAGCGCCCCGGCGCCGCCTTCCGCGCTTTCCACGAATAGCGCCCGGCCCCGCCGGTCCGGATCTGGCAGTCCTTCGCTGGACAGTTCGCTGTCTTCTAGCTGGAATGCCGTCTCGATGCCCCGTTCCAAAGCAATAGTGGCGGTGATCGCCGTTTCCGGGCTGACGGAAGCGGAAAGCCTGGTCACCAGGACGTTGCGGCGGTCCTCGACGTACGGGATCACCCGTTGCTTGCGCTTGACGCCGCCCGCGGCTTCCAGGCCTTCTTCCTCCGGAGCTGCCTGGTCCTCGCGGTCGTTCTCCTTCAGCCAGCGGCCGGTGGTCACGTCGATCATGTAGCCGTGGATGTCGGGGTTCTGCCGGCGACGGCGGCCGATGTTGGTGACCCGCACCGTCGCGGAGTCGCCGTAGGCGAGGCTGAGCACCGGCCCGTCGCTGTCGGCGGCGGTCACGTCGAGCCTGCCGGGCTTGCCGCCGTGGTGGCCGAACCGGTAGGCGGTCTGCAGCTCGAACCCGGCGCGGCGGCGTTCCTCCTCATCGGAGGAGATCCGGTCCCGGCGGGCGGTACGGACGGAGGTGAGGCGGAGCAGCGCTCTCGTCGTGTCGCGTAGCGGGTCGCCGCAGTGCTCGCAAAGGTCGATGCCCGCCGCCTCGGGATGCAGGTAGCCACACTCACGGCAGCGCCTGGCGGTGCCGGTGACCATGCCCTCCCGGCCGGGCTCGGACGGCGGCAGGGCGACGCTGACCACCTGGTACCTGGCGCCCTCGTGGTAGATGACCGCGCCGGGGCCGAATTCGCCGATGCCGATGAACCTCGGGCGCTGGATGTAGTCGCCCTCGCGGCGCCCGGCCAGCCCTGGGATGTAGGCGGCCAGTGGCAGGCGCGGGAAGGAGTAGCCGGGCAGGAACCCCTCGGAGGCGAAGTAACGGTAGGAGTAGAAGTCGGTCTGGAAGTCGTCGGAGCCCTCGTTGCTGAGCAGGCCCAGCTGCACGCGGGCGTCCCTGGCGCGCCTGGCGGCGCTGTTCCGCTCCTTCTGCGGGAGGGAGATATCAACGGAGCGCGCGGACTGGGCGTGGAACTCCTGCAGCGCCAGCTTGTAGAGGTCGCGCCACCGGCGGCATGCGTCATCGAAGCCCTTCGGCGCCTGGCTGATCGCGTCATCGATCCAGCTCTCCCGCCACCAGGGCGCGGCGGCGAGGCTGGCCGTCATTCCGGCGAGGACGCCCCTGGCTCGGGCTCCAGCGCGGCGGGCGGCTGCCGGGTCGCTGAGCCGCTCGCGTACCTTAGGCAGGAGTTCGAGGCTGGGCGTCTGCCCGCCTACATCCAGTACATCGGTGAGCGACCCGCGCAGGTCCTGGCCGGTTTCGGCAAGCCAGATTGCCTGGATATGGGAGCGGACGAGATCCTCATTGGCCAGGTCCAGACGAGGCGGCGCGACGGAACCGCCGACCATTTGCGTGGGCCGCCGGAAGTAGTACTGGTCGTGCGCGTTGCCCGTGGCGCAGTAGGTGACGACGAGCGCGGGCTGCCCGGACCGGCCGGCCCGGCCGGCGCGCTGGGCGTAGTTGGCCGGCGTCGGCGGCACATTGCGCAGCCCGACGGCGCTCAGCGCGTTGATGTCCACCCCGAGTTCCATGGTCGGCGAGCAGTAGAGAACCGGCAGGGCGGCATCGCTGAACTCGCGCTCGCGCTCCTGCCGCTCGGCCGGCGGAACCTGGGCGGTGTGCTCCTTGGCGCGCAGCCCGGAAAGAGTGGCGGCCACGGTCCGGTACAGCTCGCGGAAGAACGGGTTGACCCGCGGCCCTTCCTCGTTATCGAGGGTCCGCCGCACGCGATCTTCCGCGCCGGACATCCCGCTGCCCGCCATCCAGTGGATCACCGCGGCGCGCAGCCGGTAACCGGGGACATCGTTCTCGTCGGCTGGCACGGCGACGGTCAGGAGCCCGGCCTCGTTCAGCGTGACGAACAGGTCCGTGATGATCTCCTGGGCATCAGCAGTCTTGATGCTGACGTGCCGGCTGCCGTACTCACGGATCAGGAAACGGCCGAACTGTCCGCGTCCGGACACGTACACGTTGCTGCGCCGCTGGCCAGGCTTGCCAGGCCCAGGGAACGCCACTCCGGCCATCGGCGGGAGCTCGCGCTCGGGCAGTGACCACGGCTCCTTGAGCTGCTGCGCGGACAGCCGACGGACCAGGTCGAACCCGTCGTCGCTGAGGTACTCCACGTCGATGGCCAGGTTGCGGCGCAATTCGTCCAGCAGCGCAGACGCGATCTCCTGCCGGTGCTCGGGGTCGTCGTCCCGCAGCGCGGAATGGCAGCCCCGCCACGCTTCGGCATCCTTCGCCACTTCGGGAAGGTCACGGTACTCAATGCGCAGCAGCCCGGTCTGCTCCAGGTTGGGCATGGTAACCCGCCAGCCGCGCTCCAGGTCCAAATAGAGCCGATAGCCGGTCACCTCGCGCAGTGCCCGCAATGCCTCGTCACGCTGGCCGTATTTGGCGCCGGGGTTGCGAGCGAAATCGGCCATGTCCAGGCCGAGTTCCTGGCTGACTCGCTGGGCGACGATCTCGTCGGTCAGGCCTTCCGGCGCCTGCTTGAGGGCCCGGTATAGCGCGCCGCGTAGCTGGGTGACCTGGACGAAGTCGTTGAAATGCCCGGCCTGAAGCGATGCGTCCTGGCGGTTGTCGACGAACGCGAGCAGCTTGCGCGCCTTCTCGTCGAGGTCGCCTTCCCAGGTACGCAAAGTCCGGACGATGCTCGCGGTGATCAGCGACATCGCCGAGCTGCGGCCCTCCGCCGACAGCTTGGCCAGCTTGGCAAAATCATTCCCGCGAGCCTGCTCGTAGGAGGTGCGGCAGCGCAGGCAGAACCGGAACGGGCTCGGCACGTACGCGGCGTAGGTTCCCTCGCTCGGCCCCACCTCGCGGCCGGTGACGTCTACGTGGATTACTTCCGGCAACAGCTTCTGCCTGACCGGATCCACTGTCAGGGCGCCCTGCGGGTCGTAGGCCAGCCAGGAGTACGGGAGTCTGCGCTCGATCTGCACTTGCTCAAGCGAGGACGGCCAGGGCTGGTCGTCGCTGATGAAGAGGTAGCCGCTCGCGTCGTCTCCGCCGCTGGCGTCGTTATCCAGGCGCTTCGCGTAGCTGCGGCTGCCGTCCTTGTCAGTCCTTCTGACGACCAGGTACTCCTGGCCGCATTCGCGGCAGAACGCCGTCGGAACGAGGATCCGCTCCGGTCCGCCATCGGCTTCAGATGCAGTGCCGTCGTCCGCGGCCTGGCCGCCGCCCGGTGCGGTGACCTGATAGGTGCTCGTGATATGCCTGCCGGCCGGGGACTCCAGGGTCACGTACACGTTGTCGCCCTTGGACAGGAACTGGTGCAATCGGAACGCGAACGCTGGGCGGCCGGTCGCGGGATTGATGGTCCGTGACCCGGCCTGCAGCGCGTCCTTGATCGCTCTTGCGCAGTTCGCGTGATCCGTGCCGGTCTGGTTTGCGAGTTGCTGCGCCGCCTCGGGGAGGGTCGGCGGGCGACGGCAACGCTGCGGGCTGTCGTGTGGCGAGCCAGGCTCGAAGCCGAAGACCTCCTCGATCCAGGTTGCCAGCGGATCGGCGGTGAAGGCCGCGAATTCCTCGGGTGGCGGCACGGGATCGATGATGCGGCGGTGCAATGCATCTTGGCTGAAGGCCGCAGGATCGGTGATCCGCTCCAGGGTTTCCCCGATCACGTGTCCGGGCTCGACCGGGACGCCGAACAAGGTCGTCGCCACGTCGGCGACCACGCGGCGCTGGTCGCTGACATCACCTTCCGTTGTCATCGTAGCGGAGGTACCGATGCACTGGACGTCCACAGCGTCGCAGGTGTCCTGAAGCCGACGGACGAGAAAGGCGACGTCGGCGCCCTGGCGGCCGCGGTAGGTATGCAGCTCGTCGAGGACCAGGAACTTCAGGCCCCTGGCTGCGTCGATCAGGCCGCGGTCCCTGGGCCTGGTGAGGACGAGCTCGAGCATCACGTAGTTGGTGAGCAGGATGTCGGGTGGATCGGCGATGATCCGCGCCCTGTCCTCCGCTGACTCCTGGCCGGTGTAGCGCTCGAACGTTACCGGCGGGCCTTGCGGGTAGCCGACCTTCAGGAACTTCTCCAGCTCCCTGAGCTGGCTGTTGGCCAGGGCGTTCATGGGATAGACGACGATTGCCTTGATGCCCGGCCGGTACGTTCCAGCCGCCTTCGCGGCCAGGACGCGGTCAACGATCGGGATGATGTAGGCGAGGCTCTTGCCCGATCCGGTGCCTGTCGTCAGCACATAGCTGCCGCCCGTACGAGCCGCCTCGATGGCCTCTCGCTGGTGCTGGTGCAGCCGCAGGACAGGGCCGTCGGGGTTGTCGTCCTTGAGCCGGAAGATCCGCGCGCACTCAGGCTGGAGCAGCCCTTCCGCGATCAGGTCCGTGACCGTACCGCCGGACGCGAAGTTCGGGTTCAGCGACAGCCAGGGATCTGGCCACTGGTAACCCCTGGCCATGCGTTCGGCAACATGCTCGCGGATGGTCTTGTCGTGGATATCCACGAAGCTGCCGGTGAACTCACGGTAGTCATCGATCAGCCGGTCACGAACCCGGAAAACGTCCACGCCTCGCCCCGCCTTGCATCAGCGACTCATCGTGACCATTCAATGTCACCTCGGCAAGCTTTCCAGGTACAAGCGCTGCCGTCACCCCGGTCCTTCATCACGGAAGCGTCTATATCGCGGCGTTATGTCGCTTGAAGGCCGCCGGGCAAATGGAGGAGGTCGACTGTTATGTCGCGAATACATCCTGGTCAGGTGCCATGAGAGCCAGCGAGGCAGGCGGCAATTCAGCACTCTCGCAGCTCCCGCAGCTCCCATGTCGTCAAGGAATGGCAGAACCCGGGCTTAGCCGATGTTGCTGCCGGTGTCCTTCAGCTCGCGGATGAAGGTCGCCCACGCCTGGCGGGTGAAGATCAGGTTTGGGCTGTTGGGGGTCTTGGAGTCGCGGACGGCTACGGCTTGGTCTAGGCGGGCTACCTCAACGCACTGGCCGTTGGCGCTGCTGTGGCTGCTCTTCTGCCACTTGGCACGGGAGAGATCTGGCTCGGTCATCCCGTACCTCCTTTCGCCTACACCTCTGCGGCGAGGGCTGCGACCAGTGCTCTGGACGCGTCCGGGCTCACTGCCACTGCACGGAGGTGCTCGAATGCGAGTCTATACCGGCGAACATCAGCCTCTGCTTCGAGAAACAGGTCGCCGGCCATGCTGTCGAGGTAGATGACGTCCGGGATGGTCGCCTCGGCGAACTGCATGAAGACGAAGGAGCCCGGCATGCCCGCATGCGCGCCGACAGTGAACGGGATGACCTGGAACGTGATGTTCGGAAGCTCCGCCACCTCCAGTAGGCGACCGAGCTGAGCCTGCATGACGGCTCGGCCGCCGACTTGCCGCCGCACCGCGGCTTCGTCGACGATGGCCCACAGTTCGAGCGGGTTGTCGTTGCGCAGGACATCCTGGCGCTGCATGCGCACCTCGACGCGGGGCTCGATGTCCTCACGCCTGGCGCCGGGCAGCCCGGCGCCGATCACGGCGCGGGCGTAGTCCTCGGTCTGCAGCAGGCCGGGGATGTACAGCGACTCGTAGTTCCAGACACTTCGAGCCTCGCCCTCGAAGCCGATGTAGGTGGTGTACTGCTCGGGTAGCTCGGACTGGTAGGCGTGCAGCCACCAACGCCGTCAAAGTCTCGGCCGCGATAGGCAGCAGTACGCCGGGCGACGCTTTCTACTGGATGGCGCCCAGGTGCATTGCACTGTTCCTGGCCTGCGACCGGCGCCGAGTTCTCGTTCAAATATGGGATGGAGATCCGGGTCCGCCGCAGCCAGCTGACGTGAATGCGAACGCCGAGAGCGGCCGCGGGTTGCTGCTGGTGGAGGCGGTCACTGAGGACTGGGGCTGGTACTGGCCGGAAGCCGGGAACCAGGGGAAGTGGGTCTGGGCGGCGATAGCGGGAGCAGGATCCGGTTCTCCGCGATGACCACGCGTTTCTGCCGGGTGGCGAACTCGACCCGTTCCGCGCGTATCTGTAGCCCGGCTCGCTCCCCTTCAGGCCAGAGGAACACATCGAACGAGGGGGAGCCATGGCTCACGACGTGGACGGTATCTGGGAACTCGTGCAGAGCAACGGTTTCGGGGTGCGGGTGGACATCGCGCAGGCACGAGACGCCAGCGGCCTCGCCGACGGCGACCTGCACGGAGCCGCCAAGGAGCTGGACTCCAGCGGGGCCGAGCTGGCCGAGGCGAATCTGTGTTTCCGGCCCGATCACGCTGAGCCTGGCGGCTTGGCGGTATGACGCTGTCCGCGGCCGCGCAGGCTAGCGGCACGGGCTCGGCGCGGTGGAGTGCGTCGCTGAGCCGCGCTGGCATCGCCGGGCCTGCGCCAGGAAGGCGTCGGCTCAGCACCTGGCGCTCCGAGAAGGCCGGCTACGCTGCCCTGCCCGCTGTCCGGTTCTTCGAGGCCCTGTAGCGGATCGCGCCGGCGCCTGGCGGTCACCGGACTGCGTTTCCGGCGTGGGCGGGCGCTGGCGGTGTTGCTCCTGTGGCACCGCCGCCGGCCACGCCGGCACGCCGGACCCGGGACCTGCCGGGCGGCTGGCGGAGGTAGTGCCTGGGCCAGTTGCTGGGTGGCGGGCGCCAGCGTGCGCCGGGCGGCTACTGGACCGGGCCGATCTCGGCGCCGGCGAGTTCGGCGTAGATGAGGAACTTGAACGAGTCGAACTGCTGGTACTGCTCCATGAGGCGGTGCAGCGCGGTGCGGCGCAGCCCGGCCAGCGTGCTGCTGGCGGGGTGGCGCAGCAGGCCCGGCTGGATGATCTCCAGGGCGAGGGCGTGATCGCCTTGGCCGATGAGGGTGGCAGCGGCGGCGGCGAACTGCTCTTGCCTGCCTCCGGCCAGCAGGTCGAGCGCGGCGGCGTGCTCGGCCGCGGTGGCCGGCTCGAGTCCCCGCCCGTCTGGCTGCCAGTAGCCGGTGCGCTGGTGGTAGAGCCGCTCGGTGAAGTGGTCGCGGATCACCAGGTAAGGCACGACCGCCGCGGGGTGATCACGGAGCACTGCCGGGAGGCTGGCCTCGGCCAGGATGCCGGGGAGGGTGCGGCCGCCGCGGATGCCGTCCAGCACCTCGCCGTGCAGCTGGGTCAGTGCCGCCTCAAGGCCGGGGACCGCCTCGGCGGTGAACTGCTCGGTGAGCGTTGGGTGGCCGTGGATGAGCAGGCGGGGCCGCAGGGTGCCGATGAAGGCGAGGGTCTCCAGGAGCCCCTCCGGGGAGCCTTCGGCGGCGAATGGCTGCCCCAGGTAGGGCATCATCACGTCGCCGGTGAACAGCACGCCGCTCGCGGGAAGGTGGACCATCAGCGCGTCTGTGGTTTCCCCGCCCGGCGTTGGATACAGGACAAGCTCGGTGGCCCCTACGGTCAGTGGCGTCGGATGGCTGATCAGCTGGTCGGGGACGACGGCCGGGGGGACACTCCCGGCGGCTCCGGCGAAGTAGCGGAACGGTGGCCGGTCACCCTGCTCACGGTCTGGTCCGGCGGGGAAGCCGGCCTGGGCGATCACCCGGGTGCCGGGCCCGCGTAGCGCGCCCGCGCCGCCGATGTGGTCCCAGTGCGCGTGGGTGAGGATCAGGTGGCTGATCGCGCCGTCGGCAGGCGGGTCAAGGCCGCCGAGCGCGGCCTTGACCCGGTCCTGGGTGGTTCCGGCGTCGATCGCGACGACGCCGTCGCTGGTCGTGATGAACGCGAGGTCGCTGAAGTCGTAGCCCTGGGCGATCTGGATGCCGGGTTCCGGGCGGAGGATCCTGGGGGAGGTGAAGCGGAACCCGTCGGCGGCGGTCGCCCAGAAGCCGCCGAACATCAGTTGCGTGTCGGCCGGGGCCGCGCCGAGCCCCGACTTGCGTTCGGCCTCGGCGGCCTGGTCATCGTGGCCCAGCATGGCATGGGCGGCGGCGAGGCCGTGGTGCGCGGCGCGCAGCAGCAGGGGCGGGAACTGGTCCCGGACGGCCAGGACGAACTCCAGGTCGGCCACGGCCTGTTCGGCCCGCCGCCGGTCCGGCGGCAGCCCGGCCAGGGCCAGCCCGCGGAAGTACTGCGGCAGCCCAAGATCGGTGGCCGCGGCCTGGTCCAGCTTGGCCAGCGCGGCGTCCGCATCTTCGCCCAGCCGTGCCTGGAAGAACCCGGCGAGCGCGAGCGGGAGTGCCTCGCCTGGCTGGGCGTCGGCAAGCTCGGAGAAGTAGCGGTATCCCTCGGCGTCCGCGCGGGCAGCGGCGAGCCTGGTGGCGAGGATGACCGTGGTGGCCCGGTCGGCGCCAGGCCAGCGGGCCGCCCTCTTGAGTGATTCGATGCAGCGGTGGCGGGTGATCGGTCCGGTCATGATCGTTGGTTCCCTTCGGTGCTAATCGGGTGTGGCGGCGACCCGATCCGGGGCCGGGCGAGCCGCGGTTGCGGGAGCGCGCGGATGAGGTTGGCGAGCAGGTTGGGGTGCTCGCTGGTGGTGAGGTGGCCGCCGGGCAGGTCGTGGATGCGCACCAGCGTTGGATCGAGGCGCTGGCGGGCCGCGCGGATCTGTCGTGGTTCGAACGGGCCGAGGGCGCTGCCTGCGATGTCCCAGGTGAGCTCGTTGCCGAGGGCCGCGGTGAGGCGGGCGAGGTCCCAGCGGGCCGCGTTGCGCTTGTGTTCGTCGACGAATCCGGCGCCGTCGTGCAGGAACCGCACCCCGTCGTGCCGGGCGAGGACGTCGTACATGTCGCCGATCTCCTCGTCGCTGAGCCGGTAGCCGCGGGACCACATGCGGGATGTACGCAGCACACGCGCAAAGGAGGCCGGGTGGTTCTGGTTCCAGGCCATGGCCAGGTCGCCGAGCCGGGTCTTCATGAACGGGGTAGTGCGCCAGGGGTGGGAGTGGGCATCGGCGAACAACCCGCCGTTGACCAGCAGGACGCCGCTGATGCGGGTGCCCTCAGGGTCACCGGCGGCGCGGCGGTCGAGGCGGCGGGCGAGCAGCTCAAGGACCACGAGGCTGGAGTAGTCGAACGACACCGCGACCGTGCTGGTGACGTCGTGCGCGGCCCACAGGGCTTCGACGAGGTCGGCGCGCTCGATGGTTGAGTACGCGTGGTTGCGGGGTTTGTCGGAGTCGCCCTGCCCGAGGTACTCCATGTACAGGCGCGGGCTTGGGATGTCGTGCAGCTGGGCGTCGACCTGCGCCCAGCCGTAGGAGCCATCGGGAAAGCCCGGCAGCATGCTGACCCAGTGCCCCGTCCGGTGAGGGTCACCGTGGACGCGTTCGAACACGTGCGGCAGGCCGGCGTGGCTGCCCGGGGCCAGCGTACGGCGGGCCGGGTCGTACGGGCGGCGCCTGCCGCCGGCGAACCAGGTCGCGGGCCGCACCCGTCCGGTCGCCGAATGGGCGGGCGACGCGTCGGCCGGGCTCATGATGCGTCCGCGGCGTTCGCTGTCCTGGTGGCGGGTGATCGGTTCGGTCATGGCAGTGATCCCTTCGGTGTCAGTCAGGTGTGGCGGGGCAGCAGTTTGCTGCCGCAGGGTTACCGGGCCGCTGAGGCGGGGTGCGCTTGGGTCTCGGCAACGCGGCGGCCTTCGGCTGTTCCGGCTTCATCGGCCGTCGGGCTCGCTGGGCGGGCGAGCTGGATTGGCGGTGCGGGCTGGGCGGGCAGGAACAGGACGGCCAGCAGGGCCCCGGCCGCGGCGACGCCGCCGGCGACGAGGCAGCCGACGGCCAGGCCGTGCAGGAATGCGTTGGCGGAGGCGTGCCGCAGTGCCTGTCCGAGGACCGGATGGCCGAGGGCCGCGATCTTGCCGGCGGCCGCGTAGGCGGCGCCGACGGACTGGTGGGCGATCGCCGCGGCCTGGCCGGGCACGCTGGCGGGCGTGGTGGCGGTGAGCCGTGATCCGTAGACGGATGCGGCAACGCTGCCGATCACGGCGACGCCGAGGGTGCCGCCGACGAGCCGGGTGGAGTCGTTCACGGCCGAGCCGACGCCGGCCTTGCGCCGCGAGATGGCGCCCATGATGGCCTCGGTGGCCGGCGCCGAGGTCAGGCCCATGCCGAGCCCGTACAGCACCATCTGGGCCGCGATGATGTCGTAGCTGAGCGTGGCGCTGGTCGTCGCCGCCACCCAGCCGTAGAACGCTGCCATCGCGACCAGCCCGATGGTGACGATGAGCTTGGTCCCGGCCCGCACGGCGAGCTGAGTCCCGGCGACCGATCCGGCGCCGACCGACAGCGCTACCGGCAGCAGGCGCACCCCGGTCGACAGCGGGCCGTAGCCGCGGACGAACTGGAAATACTGGGTCATCAGGAAGATGAAGCCGAACAGGGTAAAGAACGACACCGTGACCGCGGCGCTGGCCGCGCTGAACCGCAGGTTGCGGAACAGCCGCACATCGAGCATCGGGTGCGCGGCACGCCGCTCAGCCGCGATGAACGCGGCCAGCAGGACCGCCGAGGCGGCAAACCCGGCCAGGCTCCGCCCGGCTGCCCACCCGTAGGCCGGCGCCTCGATGATGGTGAAGACCAGCACCGCCATGGTTGCCGAGGACAGCACCAGGCCGGCGATGTCGGGAGCTGCCGCGTCCGGGTCCTTCGACGTCGGAACGACCAGCGCCACCAGGATCGCGGCCGCTGCCGCTACCGGCGCCATGGCGATGAAGATGCTGGCCCAGCTGAAGCGCTCCAGCAGCCAGCCACCGACGATCGGCCCCGTCGCGATGGCCACGCCGGCGATCGCGCCCCACAGTCCGATGGCGCGAGCCCGTTCCCTTCTCTGCGTGAAGACGTTGGAGATCAGCGACAGCGTCGCCGGGAATGTCATCGCGGCGCCCAGCCCCATCACCGACCGGGCCGCGATGAGCTGCGCCGGGCCGGACGTGAAGCCACCGGCGAGGCTGGCGGTCCCGAACACGGCGAGCCCGGCCAGCAGCATGCCCTTGCGGCCGAACCGGTCGGACAGGCTGCCGAAGGTGAGCAGCAGCGCGGCGAAGACGAGGTTGAACGAATCGACGACCCACTGCAGCTGGGTGGTGGTGGCATGCAACTGGCGCACCAGGGCGGGCAGCGCCACGTTCACCATGGTCGTGTCCAGGTTGATGAGGAACGCTGCGAGCAGCAGCGCGACGAGGATCATGGGCTTGGGTCGCATGGTTGAAATACTCTACTTATAAGTTTAAAAAGTCAAGTTCTTAGACTTGAAGATCAACCAAACGTCCGCTAGGCTGGGGTTGTGCGTAGTTATGGTGAGTACTGCTCGATCGCCAAGGCGCTGGACGTCGTCGGCGACAGGTGGACGTTCCTGATCATCCGGGAGCTCCTTATTCGCGGCGCGTGCCGGTACACCGACCTGAAGAACGGGCTGCCGGGAATCGCGACCAACCTGCTCTCGGACCGGATTCGTGAGCTCGAAGCGACGGGCCTGATCCGGCGGGAAGACGCCCCGCCTCCCGTCGCCACGACGCTGTTCCACCTGACCGAGGCAGGCGCGGAGCTGGAATCGGTCCTCGACGCGATCGGCCGGTGGGGCGTCAGGTACATGATCGAGCCGGCTGAGGGCGACGAGTTCCGCGGCCACTGGTTCGCGTTCCCGGTCTCGTTCTTCCTGCGCGACCGCGATCCCGGCGGGCCGCCGGTGTCGATCGAGCTTCGTACCGCCAGCAGTCCTGTGGTCGTCGAGGTATCTGGCGGCTCAGCTCGCATGCGGCTCGGCACGGCCGCAGCGCCCGACCTCGTCCTGCGGGGCGAACCACGGTTCATCCTTGCCCTGTTCTCCGGCCATCTCACCGCCGCCGAGGTGGCCGATCTCGGCCTGGAGATCAGCGGCGACGCCAGCGTGCTGCAGCGCGTCCTGCCGGAGTGCGTCAAGCGCACTGAAGGCTCGTAACGAAGCGTGATCGAGGCGAGCTGCCAGGGCCGGGTGGATCGAAACCTGTCACTTTCTCCCCCGGGTTATTGTGGCGGGGGGCAGCCTGATCCCGCCGCCGGGTGCCGCCACGCGGCCGGGTCGATCCTGCCCCGGTGCGCGGCCGGGCTCATCCGTGCGTCCGGGGCCCGCTCGTCCAGGCCGACAGCGAGCGAACGGATCTGCGCGGGGCTGATTCCGCTCAGGCACAGACCCGGCAGCAGAGCGTCCCGGCCCGCTCGCGGTGCGCCTGCGGCGGGACGAACCGAACGGCTCCGGGCCCGGGATGCCGGCGTTTCCGCGGGCCGGTGCCCCGGGTCGGCGGCGAGATCCTCGGGAATCGTCAGCGTGACGCGGCTGACCAGGCCGATTCCGGCCGTGGCCCCGGTTCCGGCCGCTGTCCCGGTTCCGGGCGCTGTGCCTATTCCGGGAGCCAGGCCGGGCATGCTGGGTCGGCGGGGGTCGCGGGGGCGGGGGATCCGGGTGACGGCCAGGGCCGCGCCCTCGGGCGTGGTCACGATGATCCGCCATTCGGCGGCGGGGTCACCGGCTGCGCATTCGGCGATGCGGCGCGCCTGGGTGGCGGTGACCGGCCCGATCCGGCCGAGGTGCCCGGGCCCGGCGGAGATCCCGGCCAGCACCTGCCACGGCAGCGACACGTCGAGCAGCCCGGAGCGGTTACTGCCGGGCCAGGCGCCATCAGGCTGAGCGCCATCGCCGGGCCGGGCGTCACCTGGCCGGGCCTCGGCCGGGCAGGCGCCATCGGCCGTAGCGCCGGGGCGGGCGAAGGCGGGCGGAATTACAGCGGGCAGGCTCGGCCAGTCAGCGGCCGGCCAGCGGTCATCGTCGTCATCCTGGCCGGGGGCTACCCAGCCGCCCGGGACCGGGCCGTCGCCGGGACAGGGATAGTCGTCCTCGCCGCGAGGGGCATCGGCATCCCCGGGCGGCGGCACGTCGCCGGCGGGCGGCCGGTCGTGCCCGGGTGGCGGGTCACTGCCGGCCGGCGGCCGGTCTCGGCTGGATGGCGGGTCATTGCCGGCCGGCGGCCATTCATTGGTCGGCGGGTGTTGCCCCGGCGGCGGCATGTCAGGAGGCGGCGGGTCATTGGCGGAAGGCGGATGGCCGCTGGCAGGCGGACTGTCTCCGGGAGGCGGATTGTCGCCGGGAGGCGTTCCGCTGGCCGGCGGGCGGCCGCGCGTGCCCTGGCCGGCTGGGCTGCCTCCCGGTGGCGCTGCGTCGCGGCGGGATTGGCGGGGCGGCCCGGTGCCGGTGTCGCCGCGGGGGCCTGGGCTTTGGCCGTTGCCCGGGCTGCCGGGACCGTCGGCGCGGGGAGCACCGGGATCATGATCGTCCGCGTTCCCGGTTGAGGGCTCGCCTGGGCCAGCGCCGGGCCTGCCGGATCCGCGTGGCGGGCGCTGGCCAGATCCGCGTGGCGGGCCCTGGCCGGGCACGTCTCCCGGCGGGCCGGGCGGCGCGGGCGGGTCCGCCGGGCCGGACGGGTCCGCAGCTGGCGGGTCCGGCGGGCCGGGTGGAGCCGGCTGGTCTGGCGGGTCCGCGGCTGGCGGGCCGGGCGGGTCATCGGGCGGCGCTCCTTGGGCGGGCGGGATCAGCGGCAGGGTGCCGAGCAGCAGGCCGATGTAGACCTGGGCGCACAGCAGGTCCATCCCGCCGCCGGCGCCGGAGGACTTCAAAGCGCGGGCCATCGCCTTGATCCGCGCCATCGCCGCCGCGGCGTGCACCGTGGGCAGCCGCTGGCCCGCCAGCGTCGCGGTGTTCTCCTCGTCGGGAAACAGCACCACCCTCGCCCGCCGCTCCGACTCCTTGCGGCGTTCCTCCGCTCCCCGCGGATCGGCGGCGATCACCGCGCGGCGCAGCGCGGCGCGCAGCATCCCGGTGGTCTGTTCCCCGGCCGCGGGCAGGACGCGTTCCTCGACTGCCCGGGCGGCTTCATCGGAGAGTGCTCCGGTCGCCTCGGCGATCAGCCGGGCGCGCGGCAGGTCGATGGTCCCCTCGGCCAGGGCAGCGCCAGTAGCGGCCAGTTGCCAGCTCAGCGTGACGGCGAGGTCTGTCCACCAGGATGCCCCGTATTGCGACATCGTCAGCTCCAGCGCCACTTCCGCCGCCGCTGATGCCGGGACCCGCGCCGGGCGGCCGTCCGGGCCGGTCCCGATGTCCTTATCGCGGGCCGCGGCCCGGGAGGCGATCTGGGCGACCGCCGCCAGCTCGCGGGCCTGCGCCCAGGAGGCGACCCGCCGCCATGATCCGGCGACCGCGGCCAGGTCACCATCGTCCAGGGTGTCGGCCGGCGCCATCGCCAGCCACGCCGCCAGGTCCGGGCCCGGGGCCAGCCGCTCCGCGACCCGCCCGGCCAGCGCACCGGCGGGCAGCCGCGGGCCGTCATCCTCCTCCGGCCCCGGGCCGCCTAGGTCATCCTGCAGCGCATTCGCGTCATCGAGGGCAGCCTCGTGGTCCGGCTCCGAGCCGGTACCGGAAGAATCGGCGCCGGAGGCGCCGGGCAAGGAAGGATCGGCACCAGCGATAGCGGCCATCAGCGCGTCGAAGTCCAGCTCCCACGACCACGACAGGCCCTGCGGCGCACCCGCATCGGTCACCTCCTCCGGCATCTGGCGCACCTCCTCCGCCGCGTCCCGCGATCTCTGACTGGTCGCTTTAGATAACAGTAGCGACCGGCACTGACAAAATGAGGTGTTGCCTGTTCCGGTATTCGATTTAATGCTAGAACGTTGAAGATCAGGGGACCTCAGAGGTCGCGCGGACAGGGACTGGGCGGCATCGCCTCGACTATCGAGCTGGTGGCTGCGAGCTTGCGATGGACCCCGGCAAAGTCTCGGCTGGGATAGGCAGCAGTGCGCCGGGCGGCGACTACTACTGGATGGCGCCCCGGTGCATCGCGCTGCTCCTGGCCTGCGACCAGCGCCGGGTCCTCGTTTCAAATCTGGGGTCCGGTCCGTTTCAGCGCCGGGCATCGATGGATGTCAACAGTGCGGTCAGGCCGTGCGACAGATTTGAGCTACGCCTGAGCGCGTGCCCGCAGGAGCGTCACGAGGTGGCCTCGTTGAGCCAGCCGGTGAGCTCGGCCGCGGTGGGGGCCAGCTCGTAGGAGTGGTAATGGCAGGCGCGGCTGAGCGCGGCCGACAGGTAGCCGGCCCGGGTGGCCGTATCCTGGCCGAGGTAGGCGGTCAGGCAGAGCAGCTGCGATCGCATGCTGCAGCTGCCGAGCCCGGCCGCCTGCGGCCTGGCGGCCCACAGCGACGCGATGGCCAGCTCGAGTGCCTGCCGCGCGAGCAGTGCGGCGGCCCGCGGCCAGACCCCGGCGGTCGCGGCATCCGGCCGCCGGATGAGGCGCCCGGCGGCAGTCAGCAGGTCCTCCGGTGTCATGGCAGGCTGCCGCGGATCTTCTCGGCGAGCTTCCTTGCGTCGCCGACCAGCACGCCGAGATCACCGGCGTGCGCGGCGTGTGCGCCCTTATTGAGCGCCTGGAAGGTGTCGGCGAACCGGCGGCCCCAGGCGTTGAGCCGGGGCAGGACCTGGCCGCCGTTGGCAGCGTCGCCGGTCAGCGCGAGGCCAGCGAGGAGGTTGAGGCTGGTGGCCGCCTCCAGGGCGGCCTCGATCTCGGCGTGGCCGCGTCCGGCGCTGAGCTGCCTGCGCCAGATCGTCTCGGTGAACGCTGCCTCCACGGCGGTCCGGCACAATCCGGGCACGACGCGCGCGGCGACCTCGGCCGGCACCGAGCGGTCGGCGGCGAGCGCGCCGGCGTCCCGCAGCGCCTGCTGCACCGGATCCAGGCAGGCCCGCACCTCCACCGCAGAGGCGGGACGCCTGGTCACCTCCAGGATGGCGGCCGGAAGCCTCAGTTGCCTGACCGCCTGCGCCAGCCGGTTGTCGTGGGTGAACACGATCACCTGCCGGTCGCCTGCCGCCTTCTCCAGCACCCTGGCCAGGCCATCGACCTTGGCCGGATCCATTGCCTGCACCGGATCGTCGAGCACGAGGAAGCGAAACGGGCTGGCGGGCAGCCTCGCGCGCGGCAGGAACACGCTCAGTGCGAGCGCGTTGACCTCGCCCTGGCTCAGGCCCGACGGGCTGCCGAAGAACGCCTCTAGCTCGCTGTGCGACAGGAACGGACGGTAGTCGGCCAGCGCCTTGGACCAGTCCAGCCGCTCCAGGCCAGTCCGCTTCTCGCCGGCGAACTGCACGGAAGCCGACGACTTGGTGAAATCCGCGCCCTTCGGCCAGGTCCGCTGCGCCGTGGCAGCGCCGGTGCCCTGCACCAGGAACTCCGCGGTGATCTCGGCATCTTCCGGCTGGTGCATGCTCCGCCAGCCCTGGTGCCAGACCGCCGACAGCTTCTCCCAGCGGCTCCCCGGTGAGCAGCACCTCCAGCGCCTCGGCGAAGCTGGACTTCCCGCTGCCGTTGCGGCCGACGACCAGGGTCAGCCCCGGACCGGGCGCGAGGCTCAGCGTCGCGGGCTTGCCGATGCCGCGGAAGCCGCTGACCGTGAGCGACCGCAGGAACGCGGCGGCCGGCCGTGGCGATGCCACGCCCGCTAGATCGCCGGCCGGCCGCTGCCCGGCCTGACCGCCGAGCTGGGCCGACAGGCTCTCCTCGCCGTCCAGCGCGGCCAGCAGCACATTGGTCGCCTGCTCCGCCAGCGGAGATTCGGCTAACCGCTTGAGCGCGATGTCCAGCAGCACGTCATCCATGTCGTCCCGTTTATCACCGATCGCGCCGCTCCGTCAGGGACCCAGCCGAATAGAGGTCGCTCACCGGGCACGAGCCGAGCGTGTCGCGGACCGGGAGCGGCAAGAAGTTCTGCGTCCATGTCGATCTGACTGCCGCCCGTTCGATGCGTCAGTAGAGGGGCCTGACAGCCGGTCCCCGCCACCAGATTCCGAGGAGATGTGATGAGGAAGATCGTCGCAGGGCTGTTCATCTCGCTGGACGGCGTCGTGGAGGCGCCGGATAGCTGGATCGGCCCCTACTTCAACGACGAGGTCGGCCAGCACGTCGGGTCACTGATTGCCGCAGGGGACACCCTGCTGCTTGGCAGGGTCACCTACCAGGGGTTCGCCGAGTCCTTCGGCGGCCAGAGCGGCGGGATGGCTGACACGATGAACAACTTCCCGAAGGTGGTCGTGTCCACCACCCTGGACCGGGCCGACTGGCAGAACTCGACCCTGGTCAGCAGCAACGTCGCCGCCGAGATCACCAGGCTGAAGGCGCAGCCGGGCCGGAACATCAACGTCAGCGGCAGCGGCACTCTGGTCGCCTGGCTGCTGCGCCAGGACCTGCTGGACGAACTCAACCTGCTCGTGTTCCCCGTCGTGGTGGGCCGCGGCAAGCGCCTGTTCGAGGACAAGGGTGATCAGGTCGCCCTGAAGCTCACCGAGTCCGGCGCCTTCGGCACCGGCGTCCTGCGCCTCACCTACCAGCCGGCCACGTAGTCCGGGCCGGTTCGGGCACTCCTACCTGACCACGCGGTAGCGCAGATGCGTCACCCCTGGCGCGTCCACTATCTCCAGGCGTTCCAGCTCCACCGGGTCGTCGCCGAGGTGATCGAGAAGCCGCACGCCGCCGCAGAGCAGCACCGGGATCAGGTGGATCTCGATCTCGTCAAGCAGCCCGGCCCGGAGGGCCTGCTGTACGGCGGCGGCGCCCATCAGGCTGACGTCCCTGCCGCCTGCCGCCACGCTCGCCTGCTCGATGGCGCTCTCGATGCCGTCGGTCACGAAGGTGTAGACCGACCTGCCGTGCGGCACGTGCTCAGGGACATGATGAGTGAGGACGAACAGCGGCGCCCCGGGGAGCGGGCCGTCTCCTCCCCACCCGTCGGTTATGTCGTAAGTCCGGCGGCCCGAGATGACCGCTCCGACGCGCCCGGCCATCGTGTCGAAGACCTCGGCGCTGGCCGCTGACAGCTTGAAGGATTCGTAGTACCGGCTCGGGATGTCCCCGTCTGAGTACCAGTCGAACAGCCGCATGCCGCCCCTGCCCAGGGGCTGCTGAGGGCCGTCGTCCGGCCCCGCGATGTAGCCGTCCAGCGATGCCGACAAGGCGGTGAAGATCTGCGTCATGACCTCTCCTTTTCGCTCGGGGGACCACCACGAGCCTTTACAGGCCCGGGAGCCGGCCGCGGCCAATTGCCTACGGGACTGCCCGGCTAGGCGGCCAATTGCCTACGGGACTGCCCGGCTAGAAGGTGAGACCGGCAGGGGCCAGCGAACTCACCGGAGCGAAAGGCACCCGGCCCCGGCGGCCCCGGGCGACCGCGGCCCTCGGGCGCGGCGGGCAGAGGCCAGGCCGGCGTGCGGGCCGCGGACGGCGGTCATCCGTAGCTGTGCGCCTGGTCCGGGTAACGGCCGGCGGCGACATCGGCCGTGTACCTGCGGGCGGCGTCGAGCAGCCCGTCGTGCATGTCGGCGTAGCGCCTGACGAACCGCGGGAGCCGCCCGGTGGTGAGGCCCGCCATGTCTGGCCAGACCATGATCTGGGCGTCGCAGTCCGGGCCCGCGCCGATCCCGACGGTGGGTATCCGCAGCGCCTCGGAAACCCGCCGGCCGAGCCCGGCAGGCACTGACTCGAGCACGACAGCGAACGCGCCCGCGCTCTCCAGCGCCAGCGCGTCGGCGAGCAGCTCGTCCCCGGCGTCACCACGGCCTTGCACGCGGCGCATCCCGCCGAGCACGTTGACGCTCTGCGGGGTCAGCCCGAGGTGACCCATTACCGGGATGCCAGCCCCTACCAGGGCCGCGACCTGCGGCAGCACACGCCGGCCGCCTTCGAGCTTGACGGCCTGCGCGCCGCCCTCCTTAAGGTGCCGCACCGCGTTCGCCAGCGCCGCCGCCTGGCCCGCCTGATAACTGCCGAACGGCAGGTCCGCCACCACCAGCGCGGTCCGCGTGCCCCGCACGACGGCCGCCACCATGGAGACCATCTGGTTCATGGTCACCGGCAATGTGTCCGGGTAGCCGAGGACGACCTGGGCGCTGGTATCGCCGACAAGCAGCGCACGGACCCCGGCCTGCTCGAACACGCCAGCGGTGAGCGCGTCGTAACTGGTGAGCATCGACCACCGCTCACCCCGGTCAGTTGCCGCCTGCAGGTCGCGGACCGTGATCCGCCGGTCCGCGGGCCATGCCGTCACATCGGACATGACGATTCCTCCCTGGTCGCCACCGCCACGGTTGACGCCGACCCCATCCTGCACCCGAAGCCAGGCCGGGCGCTCGCTCCCAGGCGCCTTCGGTGGTTACCTGCACGAACCGTCGAATATGCTGTGGGCCGGCGGTTGTCGATCCAGTCGGCAGAGGGCTGGATCATGTCTGCTCTGGCATTGTCCGCCCGGCGCCTGACTTGGAAGGGCACGGTTATGCCTGAGCAGGAGCGCGCACCGGATGCTGCGACGGCGGTGCCGGGCGCGCTGATGCAAGCCGAGGACGAGTACCGTTCGGGCATGAACGGGCCAGCTCCAGCGGACGTCCCGTTGGCCGCGCAGGACAGGCTTCGCGATATCCAGCTGATCGCCGATGCCGAGCTGTCCCACCTTGATGCCGAGCACTTCCTGGCAAAGCTGCTCGACCGGCTGAAAGGCATTTTGCAGGGCGATACGGCTGCGGTGCTGCTGCTTGACCGTTCCCGCAGCCAACTGGTCGCGACCGCTGCCAGCGGCCTTGAGGAAGAGGTTCGCCAAGGCGTGCGGATTCCGGTCGGGCAGGGCTTCGCCGGACGTATCGCCGCCGAGCGGCAGCCGGTGATCATCGACAAGGTCGATCACACTAACGTCCTTAATCCGATCCTGCTGGCGAAGGGCATCCGCTCGCTGATCGGCGTACCGCTGCTCGCCGGCGGGGCCGTCATCGGCGTGCTGCACGTCGGGTCGCTCAGCCCTCGCGCGTTTACCAGTGACGAAGCCCACCTGCTCCAGATCGCCGCCGACCGCGCTGCCATCGCGGTACAGTCGCTGCTCTCGCGTTCTGACCGCGCTGCAGCGGCGGCGCTGACGCGAAGCCTGGTTCCCGCGGCTCTTCCGGCGATCGGCGGCCTGGAGGCGGCCGCGCGCTACGTGCCCGGTGACGGCGATGTGGGCGGCGACTGGTACGACGTGTTCGCGTTGCCTTCCGGCGAGGTGTGCGCCGTGATCGGCGACGTGGCAGGCGCCGGCCTGAAGGCAGCCGTCGCGATGGGGAGGATGCGCAGCGCACTGCGCGCCTACGCGCTGGAAACCACGGATCCGGCCGACGTCCTGCACCGGCTCGACCGGAAGATGCAGCATTTCGAGCCCGACGTGCTGGCGACTGTGCTTTATGCGGTATTCGACCCGGACCAGGCACAGGTGCGGATCTCCTCTGCCGGGCATCTCCCTCCCGTCATCGCCGCCCCGGGCCAGCCCGCCGTCCTCGCCGACATCCATCCCGACCTTCTCATCGGCATGCTAGGAGCTGCGGACAGGCATTCCACCACTCTGCAGCTCGCACCGGGCACCGTGCTGTGCCTCTACACCGACGGCCTCGTCGAGCGCCGGGACCGCCCGCTCGATGACGGCCTGGCAATGCTCTGCAAGACGATCATCGCCGGACCGCCCGAGTCGGTATGTGGCTCGGCAATGGGCGCGCTCATCGGCAACCAGCCATGCACCGACGACACCGCCATACTCGTATTCCGCAGACGGCCGGCCTAGCCTCGGTCATGCCCGCCAGCCCGGCTCGCGAGCCGGCCAGCCCGGCTGGTGAGATGTGCTGGTCCCCTGGGTTGGCCGGGTTGACCGGATTGACCCGGCGAAGCGGGGGAATCGGCCGAAGTCACCATCGCTTGCGTACATGTCGGGCATTGTGCTCTATCGCGAGCGCGGTTAATCGAAACTGATCGCGAGCTTCCCGTTTCGGCCAACTCGCGCCTCGGTTTCGCTAAGCTAACGGAGATTACAATCTGCGATCGGCGGGTGTGCCTGCTGAGACTGGGTAGACAGAATGGCATCGCGGAGTAATATCAGGCGGACTAAGCTGGTACGCCATCGCTAGCTCGGCCATGTACCACGTTAGACTCTCGTAAATATCTATGTCGGTACCCAAACCAGACACCTAGACAGGCCTAAATCCCATGATAGCCACTGAGGACAAGCGGTCGGAGTACCCGTCCGACCTGGCAGATCTGCGCCGGATCCCGCTCGCAGACATGCCGACGCTGAGCGAGGACGTACTGGATAGCGCGCTGCGGCGGCTGGTTCCGGCGCCGCTTACCGGGCAGGTTCCGGTAGCCGCGTTCAACTCCTCTATCTGACCCGGGGCCCGGCATGGGCCTGCCTGCGCTGCCGCTGCGTCAGTTCGTCCTCAAGGTCCACAGCCGCTGTGACCTTGCCTGCGATCATTGTTACGTCTACCAGGCTGCCGATCAGAGCTGGCGGGGCCGGCCGATGGCGATGTCCGGCGAGACGATCGCCTGGACCGCGCAACGCATTGCCGAGCACGCGAAGGCTCATCGGCTGGCCGCCGTGCACGTTGTCCTGCACGGCGGGGAGCCGCTGCTGGCCGGCCCGGCCCGGCTGCGGCTGGTCGCCGAGACCCTGCGGGCGGCCTTAGCCGGAGTGTGCGATCTCGACCTGCGGATCCATACCAACGGGGTGCTGCTGGACGAGGGGTTCTGCGAGCTGTTCGCCGCCTGCGGCGTGGGAGTCGGCATCTCGATTGACGGCTACCGGGCGGCGAACGACCGGCACCGCCGGTATGCCGATGGCCGAAGCAGTTACGACGAGGTGGTCCGTGCGATCGGGCTGTTGCGCACGCCGCGGTACCGGCACCTGTACGCGGGCTTGCTCTGCACGATCGACGTGGCCAACGACCCGGTCGCGGTGTATGAGTCACTGCTGGAGCTGGCTCCGTCGCGGATCGACTTCCTGCTGCCGCATGCCACCTGGGATGAGCCGCCGGCCCGGCCGCCGGGCGCGGCGACCGCCTACGCGGACTGGCTGATAGCCATCTTCGACCGCTGGCTGGCAGGCGGACGGCCGGTAGGAGTCCGGACATTCGACTCGATCATCTCGACCGCCTACGGCGGCGACAGCCTCACCGAGGCGCTCGGGCTCGGGCCGAGCGACCTGGTAGTCGTCGAGACCGACGGCAGTTACGAGCAGGCCGATTCGCTGAAGGCCGCATTCGACGGCGCTCCGGCCACGGGGTTCGACGTCTTCACCGAGAGCCTGGACACGGTGGGGCAGCATCCGGGAATCCTCGCGCGCCAGCAAGGACTCGCCGGGCTGTGCGAAACCTGCCGGGCCTGCCCGGTCGTCACCAGCTGCGGCGGCGGCCTTTACGCCCACCGCTACCGCACCGGCACAGGCTTCGCAAATCCGTCTGTCTACTGCGCCGACCTGCTGAAACTGATCAGCCACGTGCGCAGCCGGACCCATCAGACCGAGCGCGGCAGTCCCGGTGCTGTCAGCCCGGCTCACGTCGCCCCGGCCGGCGCCGTGGCGGCTAGCCCGGCCCATGTCGTTCCCGCCGCCGAGTTCCGCGCGCTGGCAGCCGGATTCGGTGCGGCGAGCGCGATCGGGCATCTCGCCGAGACGCAGCACAGCATGCGCCGGGCGCTGCTGAGCGCGGTCTATCAGGCGGCCACCGCCGTCCCCGGCGCGGCTACGATCCCCGGCGCGGCCGCCCTGGACCTGCCGGCCGCGTGGGGCCTGCTGACCAGGATTGACCAGAGCAGCCCGCAGGTACTCGCTGATGTACTGGCGCATCCCTACGTCCGGGTCTGGGCAGCTCGCTGCCTGGAGCAGCTGAGAATGCCGCCGGGCGAGCGCGCGCGCAGTGCCCCCGGGCTCGCTGCCGACCTCGGCCATCTCGGCGCGATCGCCGCCGCCGCCGCCATCCGCGCCGGCGCCGGCGCCCGGGTGAAGATCCCGGTCCTGGATGGCGTCGTGTACCTGCCGACGCTCGGCCGGCTAGTCGTCGGCCCGGTGCAGCCTCCGTCGGATGGCGAGCCCAGGCTGGCAGCGGCAGCTGCCCCAGCCCCAGTGCTGGCGACATTGACCGTCGAGGCGGCTCTGGTCACGGTACAGACGCCGGACGGGCTGTACGAGCTGTCCGGCCCGGATCTGGTGACTGGCGGGCCAGGGTCCAGGGACGCTGACGCCGGAACCGCATGGCAGCCGGTGCGCAGCCTGACGGCACCAGGTATCTCGGTCACGCTCGAAGACACCGATCCCTATCGCGACTGCCATCAGTGGCCGGCCGCACCCCGGCTTACCGACGCGGAGCTGGCCAGCTGGCAGCACGCGTTCGGCGTTGCCTGGGCGGAGATCCGGCAGCTGCACAGCAAATACGCACCCGGCCTGGCAGCCGGACTTCATGCGATCACGCCGCTGTCCGCGGCCCCGGCAGGCCGCGACGTCAGTGCCACCGTGCGGCAGGCCTTCGGTGCCGTTGCCGCCGCGCTGCCGGACGATCAGGCCACCCTGGCGCTGCTGCTGATTCACGAGTTCCAGCACGTGAAGCTGGGCGCGGTGCTGGACCTGTACGACTTGTATGACGCGGCTGACAACCGGCTTTTTCATGCGCCATGGCGCGACGACATGCGCCCGCTGGAGGGACTGCTGCAGGGCACCTACGCGCACATTGCCGTCACCGACTTCTGGCGAGCCCGCCGGACCGCGGCCAGCGGGCCGGCCGCCGAGACGGCCGGGGCCCGATTCGCACACTGGCGCGGCCAGACCGCCGGCGCGATCGAGTCGCTGGCCGCGTCCGGTTCGCTGACCCCGCTCGGCGAGCAGTTCATCGACGGGATGCGCGGCTCCATCGCCGCCATGCTCGCCGAGCCGGCACCGGCCTCGCAGCCGCTGTCGGTGCCGCAGCCGGGTACCGGCGGATGATGGGCATGCCCGCCCCGGCCAGCGCTCCCGACTCCTGCCAAACTCGCGATTCGCTGGCCGCCGACCTGCGCGCGCTTGGCGTCAGGTCCGGTCAGGCACTGCTTGTGCACGCGTCGATGCGCAGCCTCGGAACGGTCCGCGGCGGTGCGGCAGAGGTTGTCGCCGCGCTGCGCGATGCCGTCGGCCCCGAGGGCACGCTTGCGGTGCCGACCGGAACCGCGGGCAACTCGGATACCTCGCGGCTCTACCTCAACCGGACGGCCGGCCTGACCGCTGAGCAGATCAGCAGGTACAAGGCCGCGATGCCGCCGTTCGATCCGGCCACCACGCCGTCGGACGGCATGGGGGAAATCGCCGAGCAAGTCCGGACCACGCCGGGCGCGGTACGCAGCGCGCACCCGCAAAGCTCCTTCGCGGCACTCGGCCCGATGGCCAGCAAGCTGGCCGATGGCCATGCGCTGGACTGCCATCATGGCGAGTCCTCGCCGCTCGCGCGCCTGTACGAGATCGGCGCCTGGATACTCATGATCGGTGTGGGCTACTCGGTCTGCTCGGCGTTTCACCTGGCCGAATACCGCTACGTCGCGAATCCGCCGACACGCCGCTACCGGTGCGTCATCGCCGTGGCTGGCCGGCCCGTGTGGCATGAGTATCAGGACGTAGTTCTCGACGACCGTGATGTCGGTGCCATCGGCGCCGACTTCGACCGTGCCGGGCTCGCGCTGCGGGGCCGGGTCGGCCGGGCCGAGTGCCGTCTGGCGCCGATGGCACCGGCGGTGGACTTCGCGGCGGAATGGCTTCGCCGGCACCGGGGCACTGCCGGTCTCTAACTCGCCAGCCCAGCCAGCAGCCCTGCTGTCAGGGCGGGCCTGCCATCTCCTCGTCCTGCCAGCGAACCGGCGATGCCCGGGCTCTGGACCGCCTCCAAGTCCCCCTATATCATCATCAAGCCTGCTCAACTTCATGAATCAGCGATCTCCTCCGATCTGGGGTGCGGAGGCTGGGTGCTCAGGGTCCGCGTGGTGCTAAGGGGGAACGGGCGGAGATGTCTGCAGGGTGTGAATCTGAGCCGTACTTTTTCCTGAGCTATGCTCACACGCCGAAGTGGCATCCAAGCGATCCGAGTGATCCAGATCGGTGGGTTGGCCAGCTCTTCGAGGATCTCTGCAAAAGCATCTTAGCCATGACCAACGCCCACCCGCGGTCGGTCGGCTTCATGGACCGGGTGAGTGGCCCGGGTGCCAGATGGCCGGAGGAGCTGGCTCAGGCCCTGGCGACCTGTAAGGTTTTCGTCCCGCTGTATTCCGAGCGGTACTTCGGCAGCGAGCACTGCGGCCGGGAATGGTTCGCATTCGCTCGTCGCGAGCTGACTCACAGAGCACGGACCCGCCGGATTTCCAGCGCCATTGTGCCGGCCCTATGGGCGGACGTTGATGAGGACGGCCTGCCGGCCGTGGCAAAGTCAATTAAATATGACCATGCTGACTTGGGCCAGCGCTACGATGCTGAAGGCTTCTACGGACTAATTAAGCTGAAGCGATTCCGGAAAGACTATGACCTGGCGGTCCACCAGCTTGCCCGCCGGATCGTGCGGGTCGCGAAGGAAACAGATCTCGACGTCGCGGAACCGGTTGACTACCACTCGCTGGAATGCGCCTTCGGCTCACCCGACAGTCGGGCAACTGCCGGAAAGGAGCTGCAAATCACGGTGCTGGCACTGGACACGTCGAGGCTGCCGGAAGGCCGCACCAGGGACTACTACGGCCGGACGCCGCGCACCTGGAGCCCGTACCGCCCGGATTACTCACAGCCGCTTGCTGAATATGCCATGGAACTAGCCACGTACTTTGGCTGCCAGCCTGCCGTCGGTACATTTGACGAGCACATTGCCGAGTGGGCCGCCAACGGCCGGCCAATACCCCCGGGCCTGTGCCTGGTAGACGCCTGGGCCACCGTTTCACCCCAGGACCAGAGGAAGCTTCGCCGTTTCGACGAGCTCGACCAGCCGTGGATCAGCGTGCTGGTGCCGTGGAATACCCAGGATGCCGAGATGACCGCCGCCGAGCGGGACCTCCGCCGCGGCCTCAGGCAATCCCTGCGGCAGAAGCTCGATGGCGTCCCGCGCCGGTGCGAGATGGCGGCCACCGGCATACCTACCCTTGCGGAGTTCGGCGAGTTACTGCCGAGGATGGCCAGGATCATGCTGAAGAGATTCCGCAAGGACGAGGATGTGCCGACTTTTCCGCCCGAAGGCCCGCCCGCGGAACGACCTCGGCTCAGAAGAGCAGACTCAGCAGATTCTGGAGGTGCCAAATGAGCGAGGCCGCCAAGGGCAAGATCGTCACCTTCTACTCGTACAAGGGCGGAACCGGCCGCACGATGGCGCTCGCGAACGTTGCGTGGATTCTTGCGAGCAGCGGGAAACGTGTCTTAGCCGTCGACTGGGACCTGGAATCACCAGGATTGCACAAGTTCTTCCACCCCTTCCTCGATGAGTCGACGGTTGGCGCGACGCCCGGCGTAATCGAAATCATCAACGACTACGCATCGGCGGCGACAAGACCTGCGCCACGGTCCGCCGACTGGCATCTGGAATATGCCCGGGTGCTGCCACACGCCGTTTCCCTCCGCTGGGACTATTTCCCTGACGACGGATCGCTAGATTTCATATCCGCTGGCCGCCAGAATCGTGACTATTCCGCCGCGGTCTGCTCACTGGACTGGGATAATTTCTATGACCGGCTGGGCGGAGGTCAGTTCTTCCGCGCGCTGCGCGCCGACATGAAACAGAATTATGATTATGTCCTGATCGACAGCCGTACCGGATTCAGCGATGTCGCGGATATCTGCACGCTTGAGCTCCCGGACATTCTTGCCATCTGCTTTACGCTGAACAACCAGAGCATTGATGGTGCCTCTGATATCGCCCGGCAGATCAGTGGCCGGTATCGTGGTCGAAATATCCGAATTCTGCCAATCCCGACACGAATTGAGGATGCGGAGAAAGAGAAGCTAGACATCGGCCGGTCGCTGGCCCGGATGAAGTTCGATGGCCTTCCTGATGGGGCGACTCCGGAGACTTCGGCACAGTACTGGGGATCGGTCGAGATCCCTTACAAGCCGTTTTATGCCTTCGAGGAGACGCTGGCGACGTTCGGTGACGATCCAGCTTCCCCGGCCTCGCTGCTTGCGGCGTACGAGCGGATCACTAACGAGGTCACGGCGGGAGAGGTCACAGCCATGCCGCTGCTAGCCGAGGATCTTCGGCTGCGGTACAAGGATGCGTACGCGCGCCGTCAGCCGATGTCGTCAGCGGAGGTGATCCTGAGCTACGCGCCGGAGGACCGGATGTGGGCCGACTGGATCGAGTCGGCCCTGACTCGGTCGGGTTTCCGCGTCCTGCCGCGCAGCACCGTGGCGGAGAATGAGCCGGACACAGCGGGCAGGCTACCGGCCGACGGCCAACCCCCTGCTGCATCCCGCATGATCGCCCTGCTCTCCGCCGCGTACCTGAATTCACCTGGGGCGCGGGCTGTCTGGGAGGCCACGTCAGCATACGACGCTCCGGGCACCCACCGGAAGCTGGTCCCGATCAAGGTCGGGGACGTGCGGCTCGGCACGCCGTTCAACGAGCGGCACGTGGTGGATCTATTGCGGCTCGACGCGGACCAGGCGACCGCGGCACTGCTGCGGGCATTCGACCGGTCGGCGCTGCCGCCCCGGCGTCCCGGCGCTCAGCCCGACGAACCTCGCTTCCCTGGCAGGGTCCCGCCGATCTGGAACGTACCTTCCAGGAACACCGACTTCACCGGCCGCGGCGCGGCCCTGGAGCGACTCCGCGACAAGCTGGCGGGCGGCGGCATGGCGGTGGTCCTGGCACAGGCCCTGTACGGGATGGGCGGTGTCGGCAAGACGCAGGTAGCGCTCGAGTACGCGCACCGGTTCAAGGCCGACTACGACCTGGTGTGGTGGATACCCGCCGAACGAGGAAACGAGATCACCCTGGCCCTCGCGGAGCTAGCCGACCGCCTGGGGCTGCCGGTCGGTGACGACGTCGTGCAGGCGGCCAAGACCGCGCTCGATGCGCTGCGCCGCGACGTCGCCGGGCGCTGGCTGCTCGTCTTCGACAACGCCGATGATCCCGATGAGCTGGATCCCTACCTGCCCAGCGGTTCGGGTCACGTCATGATCACTTCCAGGAACCATGCGTGGACCCACTCCGCCGAGCCGCTCGAGGTAGACGTCTTCACCCGGGCGGAGAGTGTCGCGCACCTTATGCACCACGTCCCGGACCTAGATCCCGGCGAAGCCGACGACGTCGCATCCGCTCTGGGCGACCTGCCCCTGGCGATCGAGCAGGCCAGCGCCTGGCTGCAGGAGACCGGCACGCCCGCGGCTACCTACGTCGAGCTGCTCGAGACCCAGGCGACTCGCATTCTGGCGCTGAGTCAGCCTGCTGACTACCCAGTGCCAGCGGTGGCCACCTGGAACCTGTCCTTCGAGCGGCTACAGGCACGATCGCCTGCGGCCGTCAGGCTGCTCCAGCTCTGCGCGTTCTTTTCGCCGGGACCAATATCGATGACGCTGCTGTATAGCGATGAGATGATCAAGCACCTGCTGCCCTTCGACCAGACGCTGAGCGAGAAGTTCATTCTCGGCAGGGTGATCAGGGACATCAGCCGGTTTGCGCTGGTGAAGGTCGATCCAGGCAGCAACTCGATGCAGATCCATCGCCTCGTGCAAGCCGTGATCCGTTCCCAGATGACCGAGGAAGAGCGGATCAAGGCCTGCCACGAGGTGCACGACATCCTGGTAGGCGCCCGGCCGCGCCGGGGGGATACCGACGATCCGGACAACTGGTCCCGCTACAACATGATCTGGCCGCATCTGATGCCGTCGCGCGCGGAGGAGTGCGGTGAGGAGCGGACTCGCCAGCTCCTCATCGACTGGATGCGTTACCTATGGAAGCACGGCGAATTCGAGCAGTGCCTCAGCCTGGCCGGCCGGCTGCAGAGCCTGTGGACCACGCAACGCGGCCCAGACCATCCGCAGACGCTGTACCTGCGGTTCCACGTCGCCAATGTGCTGCGCTCGCAGGGCCGCTTCAGCGAGGCCCGTGACCTCGATACGTATGTCCTTGAGAAGCAGCGAGAAGTCCTGGACCCGGACCATCCGCACATCCTCATGACAGCCGGCGGGCTGGCAGCAGACTTGCGGGCGCTCGGCGAGTACGAGCAGGCACTCAAGCTGGATCAGGAGACTCACGAGCGCTTCAGGGATCTGTTCGGAGAGGACAACCCGCGCGCCCTCGCCGCCGCCAACAACCTGGCGGTATCGCTGCGCATGGTCGGCGACTGCGTCGCCGCGCGCCGAATCGATGCGGAAACGCTCGCCCGGCGCCAGGAGGTGCTGGGACCCGACCACCCCTACACCCTCTTCTCGGCCGCCAACCTGGCCCAGGACATGCGCGAGGACGGCGCGTTCCTGGAGTCGGTGGACTTGCTGCGCGCGACGTACGACAAGTACCGGATGGTGCTCGGCGACGACTTGCTAGACACCCTGCGAACTGCCAAGAGCCTGGCTGTCTCGCTGCGCAAAGCCGGGGAGAAGAGCGCGGCGATGAGCCTGACGCAGGAAACCTATGAGCGCTATAAGCGCCGCTACGGCGACAAATCGCCCGACGCCCTGTCATGTGCGCTCAACCTCGCCAGCGACTACTCGGGGCTAGGCGACAAGGCCAGGGCGCTGGAAATCGTGACCGAAGTCAGGGCTGCCTACCAGGCCGGCCTGGGTGAGGATCATCCGAACACGCTCGTGGCCGCCAACAATCAGGCGAACTTCCTGCGCGGCGTCGGCCGGCTGCAGGAAGCGGGCCGGCTGGCCGAAGAGACGTTGCGCCTGATGCGTCGAAGGCTCGGCGAAGACCACCCCTTCACGCTTTCCTGCGCGGTCAACCTGGCCAACTGCCTGGCCGACTCGGGCGACCTTGCCGAGGCCGAGGCGCTGGCACGGGAGACGATCCGGCGGCTGGACAGAACGCTCGGTCCGGCCCACCCGGACACGCTGGCCTGCCAGGTCGATCTCGCGGTCACCTTGCACGAGGCAGGCCGGGATGAGGAAGCCGAGCAGCTCAGGGAGCTTATCCAAGACGGCCTCAGCCGGGTCCTGGGCGCGGGCCATCCGCATGTAGCGCGGCTGCAGGGCTGGCAGCGGGTCAGCCGCGACCTGGAGCCGCAGCAGACCTGACCGGCAGGCCTGCGGCGGCCTGCCAGGTACCGGCGATCATGCGGCCGGCCGTCCGGCTGACAGCCACCGCAGGACATCCGGCAGCACGTCAAGCGCGCCGAAGTGGGCAGCGCCCGCCTGCACGAGCACGGTCGCGCCCGGGATCCGGTCGCCGAGCCACCGGGCATGGCTGGCCGGCGAAAAGACGTCGCTCTCGCCGTGCCAGAGCAGGACGGGAACGCCAACGGCAGCCGGGTCAAAGCCCCATGGCGAGCAGAAGGCCAGTACGTCGTCGATCCAGCCCGCCGGTGATGTGCGGAGCGCCTCGGCATAGTTTCGCACCAGCATGGAGCGGATGCCGCTGTCCGCGACCACCCGGCGGTCGGCGTCAGGAAGCTCGGCCTGCAGCCTGGTGATGACGCTGACCGGGTCGACCCGGATCGACTCGGCAGCCGCGGTCAGCCGGGCGGCGATCGGGTCATGGCCCTGCGCTGCGGCGGTGAAGTCGATGACGTTCGACCTCGACATCCCGTCGAACCAGTCAAGGCCGTCCGCACCTTGCGGGGCAAGCCCGACCAGAACCGCGGCCCTGGTCGTGCGGTCGGGCAGCATCGCGGCGCAGGCAAGCGCGTGCGGCCCGCCCCCGGACCGGCCGACGACGGCGAATCTCTTCAGCTTGTATGAGTCGGCGATCGCCGCGACGTCCGCAGCTACGTCCGCCACCCGCCGGCCTGCCTGCCGGTCGGAACGCCCGTACCCAGGCCGGTCAAAGGTGATCAGCTGGATGCCAAGCCGGTGCAAGACTACGCCGCGTGGTCGCGGGCCCAGCCGGCTGCCGGGTGTCCCGTGCAGCAGGAAGATCGGAACGCCGTCAGGATCGCCGGACACCGTGACGCAAAGCTGCCGCCCGTCCGCCGCCGTCACCATATCCGTCAAGGCATTCCTTCGCCGCAGCCCCCGCCGCTCGTCTTACCGGGGCGACGCAGTCCAAGCATGCCGCTGTCGATGCCGTATCGGAAGAGACGCCGGCCCGCCTTGCCGGTAGCGCGGTGCGATCAATCAGGCGCCGCCGGCTCCCGGACGGCATCGCAGATGCGCTGGTATCCCTGCGCGAACGGCTCGTTCCCGACCGGCCTTCGGGTGCTGTTCGGCCCCTGGACGATCCAGTCGCCGGGCTGAGCCACCGCGTTGCCTTCCAGCGTTCGCAGGCAAACCGCCTCGCTGACCCGCCAGGCGCGGACGGTGCCGGTGCGGCGCCAGCGGTCGCCGTCCAGCTGCTCGTGGCTGGCCAGGAACTCGCGGTCGCGGACCGTGCGCTCATCGCCGGACTCGTCGGTGACGCGCCAGTCACCGGTGGCGCCGGACAGCTCGTCGCCGGCCGGGGTCCGCCAGGCGTAACCGGCGGTCAGCCGAACGGCGCGGACCTCACCGACCCGCGTGAAGCCGGCCGCGCCCGGCGGTCCGCCGTCCGGCAGCACGGGCATGAAGCCGACGTCCTCTAGCTGCTCGAGCTGGGATCTGGCGTACTTGGCGAGCCCGGTTCGCATCTCGGCGGAAAGCTCTGCCCAGGGGCGCACATTGCTATTGATGCGAAGCACGTCATCGTCTTCCTGACCGGTGCCGGCCGGCCGCCAGCCGGCCGCCCTGCGGCGGTCATACCAGCGGGAATGCTCCCGGCAGGCCACGGCCTCGATATCGGCCTTGGTCAGCTCCACGAAGCTGCCGGCCTGCACCTCCCGGACCGGGACCCAGCGGCGGCCGCGTGCCACCACGGCCGCCATGATGGAGCGAAGCTGCAGGACGTTGTCCTCACGGAAGAACATGTCAAGGTCCGCCCACGGCTTTCTGGTGAGCTTCTTCGCCGCATCCGGGCCGGCCGGGTGCGTCAGGCGGTAGCACTCGTGCCAGTGCCGGGCGATCCTGGTCCAGGTATCCTCTGGTGCCCTGCCGTCGACGAGCAGCGCCCGCTGAAACGGCTGCAGCAGGTCAAAGACGGCGCCGGTGACGCCGGCACCGTCGGACGACAGCACGAATACCGGCGTGCCGGGGTGCAGCCGGGCAGCCCGCCCGGCCTCGTGCATGTTCGCCTCCGCGGGCGCGTCGGCGATGACGACAGCGGTCGTTTCCGCATCCGTCCCGGCCATGTCGCCCAGGCAGCGGAGCAGGGAATCGCGCCAGGGCCTCGCCCGGACGTCAACCGCGGCCAGTGCCTCAGCGATCGGCCGCGGCGCCGTGGCGAGGTACACCCGCCGCAGGTCTTTTGCCCGCCGGTCCAGCAGTAGAACGCGCTCGACCTGGTGCGGGGCGCTGACGCCAGGGGCGCTGACGCCAGCGGCGCTGACGCCAGCGGCGCTGACGCCCGGGGCGCTGACGCCCGGGGCGTCTCCGGCCAGCCCCGCCGCAGCCGGATCGGCAGCCCCGGCCTTCTTCATTGTGGCTGCTCCCAGGGCTGCCGCGCGGACGAGGCCCTGCCGCTCCCAGGCACGACGGGCCAGTTCCAGCAATATCGCGAGCGCGAGCGTGCTGTCGCCGCAGAGCAGCACCCGCCGCGCCCCGGTGCGGAAGACCTGGTGCACTAACGCGGAGGCGGTCGATTCCTGCGGGCTCAGGGCATCCTCGAACCACAGGCATGAGGCGCCGATGCGCTCACCCCGCCAGAGGTCGGCATGCCGGGGATCGTCGATCCGCGCGATCAGATGGGGGGGCTTATCCGGATCCGCCCGGCTGTTCCTGAGCACATGCTTGGCGGCGTTCAGGACCGCCTCGTTCTCCGCCGCCTCCGGGCGCAACGCGAAAAGGTAACGGAGCTGCGGGCCACGCCAGCCTCTGAGCATCGGCATGAGCACCCGCGCCGACGTCGGGTCGGCGACCACAATTTGCGCGCCAGTAGCACGAACCTCGGCGAGCGACGGGTGGCGCCCATCCGGCTCGATAACGACGACCTGGTGCTCGGGGCCAATGGACGTCAGGTTGCGCAGCAGCGGAATCGTCATTGCGTCCAGGCCAGTGAGAATCGTGGCATCTTTTACCAGCCGCGCGCGGATGCGCCCCACTGGCTGCCGCCACAGTATTGCCGCCGCCGCGATTGCGCCGGCCAGCGTGGCGCCGAGGCAGACGGTGCGCGCGAGCTGCAAGGCAAGCGGCAGCCGGCTCGCCGGGCATACCTGCAGTCCGTACCGTGGCTCAAGCTGGCCGGCATACAAGCTGAGCACCCAGGCTGCGACGGCTGACCGCGACTGTCCGCCCCGGCAAGGAGCCAGCGAGGCCGTACCGAGTACCGTCCCGATGACCACCATGGCGGCGACGACGATCAGTCCCGCCGACTCGGGCTCCCGCCGCCTCGGCGACCAGTACCAGAGTGCTGCAAGCAGCCATAGGATCACGGCAACGACCAGCGCGCCGTCGTTATGCGGCCGGAGCCATTCTCGCCACCATTCCTGATCCAGGTAGAGCCATGATGGGTGACGCGCGGATAGCCAGGCTCCCCAGGCCAGATACCCGGTGACCAATGCCGCCGGGACCGCGGGTATGACCCAGGCCGCCCGATGGCCTCGATCGGACTTTGGTATATGCGGGGGCGCTGTCACGGCGTCTCCAGTGGGCCGGGGGATTGACCACATTGAACCAGTAGCGCTTAGATGCCCGCATGGCCGAGCAGTTGCCGACGACCTCGCAGCCGGTGCCGCCCGCGGCCGGCCGCCGCGGCCGCCTGGCGATGGCCCCGGACACCTTGTTCGCCTATGGCACGCTGCAGTTCCGCGGCGTACTCGGCGCCCTGCTGCGCCGGGTACCCGAGCACGCGCCAGGAACCGTCACCGGCTGGCGGATCGCCGCGCTCGCGGCGCGCACCTACCCGGGCATGGTCCAGGCCGGCCAGGCAACGGCAGCCGGCATCCTGATCTCCGGGCTGACGCCGGGGGAGTGGCGCCTCATCGACACCTACGAAGACGACTTCTACGAGCTCCGGCAGGTCACCCTCACCGACGGGCGCTCCGGCTGGACCTACGCCTGGGTGAACCACGCCGATGTCGCCAGCCACGACTGGTCGGCGCCGGACTTCGCCGCCCGCCACCTGGCAGGCTTCACCGACCGGTGCCGGGCGTGGCGGGAGCAGTATGACGCTACCGGCCGGCCGGGCCACGTCACCGGCCTGCACCGAGGTCATCATTGACTCAGTCACCAGCATTTTTACGCAGCGGGAGCAGTATGACGCTACCGGCCGGCCGGGCCACGTCACCGGCCTGCACCGAGGTCATCGCTGAGCCAGTCACCAGCATTTTTTACGCAGCCGAACGTGGCCAGCCGCACGCCGAGGGGAGATAACGAGCGATGTGCAGGCTCTTCGGGATGACCGCCGGGGCGGAACCGGTGAAAGCGACCTTCTGGCTGCTTGACGCGCCGGACTCGCTGGAAGCGCAGAGCCGGCGCAATGTCGATGGCAGCGGGATCGGCTTCTTCGATGAGGCCGGCCTGCCGGTGCTCGACAAGCAGCCCGAGCCCGCGTACTCCGACGTGGAGTTCGGCCGTGAGGCCAAGCAGGCCGAGTCGGCGACGTTCGTTGCGCACGTGCGCCTGGCGACGGCAGGCGGCCGCACCGCGCGGAACACCCACCCGTTCGCGATGCACGGCCGGATCATGGCGCACAACGGCGGCTTCGGCGAGCTGGCCCGGCTGGACGAGCAGCTTGGCCAGTACCGCGGTCTCGTCCTCGGCGACACCGACTCGGAGCGTTACTTCGCGCTGATCACCCAGCAGGCCGACGCGCGCGGCGGGGACGTCGGGGCGGGCATCGCCGCCGCCGCGTGCTGGATCGGCGAGCGGCTGCCGGTCTCCTCGCTGAACGCGATCGTCACCGCGCCCGGCGAGCTGTGGGCGCTGCGCTATCCGGGTCAGCACGCGTTGCACGTGATCGAGCGGCCCGCCGGGAACAGCCTCCCGGCCAGCCCGGCGAGCGGGGCCGGCCGGGACCGCGCTGCCCGCGCTGGCCTGCACGTCCGCAGCTCGATGTCCTCCGTGCACGCGCCCGCGCTGCAGTTCGTACCCACTGTCGTCGTCGCGTCGGAGGAACTAGATGGCGAACGCGGCTGGCGGATGCTTGCCGACGGCGAGCTGATCCACGTCCGCCGCGATCTCACCGTCGAGTCCGCCGTGGTGATACCCGGGCCGCCCGCCCGCCTGGTGCCGCTGCCCGCCAGTAACCCGAACATCGACACGTAAATCGACTCGTAAGAAAGCGCCAGCTGATCGCCGCCCGGCGGCAGTAGGCTCCCGCTCAGCCGATGAGCGGCAGCCGGCGGCGCTGTCCGCTGCCCGGCGACGTGCCCGCTGCGGATGACGTGCCCGCTGCGGATAAGGTGCCGTTGGGGCGTGAGTGCTGCTATCTATTGCTGATAATGAGGTTTCTTGACCAGGCTGGTAGTCAAACTCGGATCAAGTTCTATTGCGAGCGGGGACGGGCTCGCACTGGATGTTATTGCCGGGCTGATCAATCAGATCGCGGCCATGCAGCGGGCTGGCCACGAGATACTTCTGGTGACGTCAGGGGCCGCCCGGCTTGGCGAGCGGCTGCTTGCATTCGAAGGGCCAACTGCGAGCGCCGCTGCTGCCCTCCGGGGCCTGGTTGAGGCCGTGCAGGCCTCGATCGCCGCGGCGTCAAGCCCGGCCGCAACGATGTCAGCTCGGCAGCCGGCCGTGGCTGGCCAGGATGGCGCGGCTCGGCAGCCGGCCGTGCCCGGCCAGGATGACCCGGCTCGGCAGCCGGCCGTGCCCGGCCAGGATGACCCGGCTCGGCAGCCGGCCGTGGCCGGCCAGGGTGACCCGGCTCGGCAGCCGGCCGCGGCCGGCCAAGACGGCCTGGCGCATGCCGTGCATGACCGCCTTATCGGCTCGCTCAAGACCACGCTGGGGCGCTACGACGGTTCCGGTACGCCGGCCGGCGCGCTGGGCGTCGCCCTGGCGGCCTCGGTCGGTCAGCCCGCGCTGATGGCGCTGTACCGGCAGCTGGCCGCGGCCGTAGGCGTCGAGGTATGCCAGATCCTCGTTTCGAAGAGTGACTTCGACTCTGCGCGCGCGATGAGCGAGCTCGGGATCCTGCTCGGCGCCGCGCTCGAGCGGGGCCTGCTGCCTGTTATCAACGGCAACGACGCGACTGACCCGATGGCGGCGCTTGATAATGATCAGATTGCGGTTGCCGTGGCGGTCGCCGCCAGGGCGACGCGCTTGCTGTTCTTGACCGATGTCGGCGCCGTCTACCGTGACCCGGCGCTGAGCGAGCGTATCTCCAGGCTGACTCCCGAGCAGGCCAGGTCGGTGCGAGTATCGGCGTTCAGCGCCGGGCGTGGCGGAATGCGATCGAAGCTGAACGCTGCCGCTCGCGCGGCATATTGCGGTGTCGAATGCATCGTCAGCGCGGCTCGCGAGCCGGATGTCGTTGCCCGGAGCCTGAATCCGCGTGCGAGAATGGGAACGGTCGTGCGTGCGGCCGGACGGCAGCTTGACCCGCACGAGCGGTGGATCGGCGGCATGGCGTACTCGGTGGGCTCGATATGCATAAATCGCGAGGCGGAGTCAAGCCTGCGAACTGGCAGTACGCTATTTCTTTCCGGTATAAAGCGCCTGGCCGGCGAGTTTGCGCCCGGGTCGGTAGTTGAACTCGTGGATGTTCGGCATCCCGAGCGATTGATCGGACGCGGTTCGGTAGCCTTGTCGTCCGGAATCCTGCTTCTCTTGCGCGCGTTGTCGTCCGACGATGTGGCAGGCGTCATATCCATGCTGTTCCGCATGCGGCATTCTCTGGCGGCTCATGCTAACGATGCGCCGAAGCGCGCGGTCGCCAGGTCGCGGATAACGTGTCCTGATGAGTTCGAGGATAGCCTCGCGCTGGCCAATGGCAGCACGGCGGCTCGTCAGGCGCTTGCACAGCTGCGAACGTTTTCTCTGGAGACGGTCATCGAGCTAACGGATTCGCTGTTCCTGTCCCAGCCCCGGCTGTGCGCCGCGATCCTGCTCGACGGAAGCTTCAGGCTCGGCCGTCTGGCCCCTGATTCCGCGGTGCGGCGCGCGGCGCGTGACATCCATGCGATTCACCGGGATTCACTGGTGGTTTACTCCGGCAACTAGCTCAGCGCGGCCGGCTTGCCTTCGAGCGGGGCTGATCATCGCCTGCCAGCCGCGGCTGCGGCGCGGCTGGCCCCGGGGCGCTGGTGACGGCGCGGCGGCGCCGTCAGGCCGCCGATATCGCCCCGGCTTCGGCGCCGAGAACAACCGATTCTGGCGGCTGAGGGGTGCCCGGGCCGGCAGCCTTCGGCGTGATGACGTACTGCCGCAGATGCAGATCCAGGAAGGTGACGGGCCCGCGCGGGCCGGGCGAGGCTTCGATGTTTATGCCGGTCTCCGGTATCGACAGCAGCTTGAATCCGTCGAGGAGCCTTGGCGTCGAATTCCAGAAGGCGCCGGCGCCGGCGTAGGCATCGAGGAATAGCCCGGCGGCCACGGAGTCCTCGGCGATCACCGCGGCGGCCAGGCCGGACGTCTGCTGGTTAGCGATCTCGGCGGCGTCGGCGGCGTCGGCGGCCGGCCCGACCGTGATAGTTGCCTCATGGCCGGCGTCCAGGGCCCACTCATGGCCGAGGGCGTGCGCGTGCGGGGGATACGAGGTGGCAATGCCGAGGCGCGCCGTGATTTCCGCGATGCGCGGAACCATGTCCGGCCAGATCGGGCGCTGCACGAGGAGCAGATTCAGCCGGTTACAGACTCCGAGCCGGTCCAGGCTGGTCTCGATCAGGCGCTCCGCGAGCTGCCGGTCGGCAGACTGGTCGATGTAGATCACCGCCCCGCCGTCCGCGTGGGCCAGGGTACGCACGCCATGCTGTGCGGCCTCGCGCGCCAGCGCCCTGGTGCTGGCCCCGCTGCCGCGGAGAATGACCAGCGGAAGCAGCCGCGGTTGCCGTACCAGCTCGTAGGCGGCCGAGCGGCCGCGGACCCGGATGAGCTGAATGACCTGCGGGTCGACGCCGGCGTCCTGCATCGCGGGAGCGACAACCTCGTCGACCAGGACGCCGGCGGACCTGAGCGCAGCCGACCCGGTGCGCAGGACACCGGCATTCCGCGATTTGATGAGCTGCGAGGCCATATCCAGCACAACATTGGGCCGGGCCTCGAAGTTGGCCCCGACGACGCCGACCGGCCGGTGCCACTCATGCAGGACCAGGTTTCCCGGCAGGTCCCGAATGTAGTGCTGCACGGGTACCGGCGGCAGGCCGGCGAGGGTGCGAAGCTGGCCAGACATGGCATGCAGGCGATCTTCGCCGAGCAGTAGCCGGTCGATAAGGGCGCCCGGTGTGCCGTCCGCGCGCGCGGCGCGCACGTCCTCCTCGTTGGCGGCGGCCACCCGTGCCGCGCTCTGGTCGAGCCGCGCCGACATGGCCCTGATCGCCTCATCCAGCGCCTCAGCCGACCGGGACCGCAGATCTCGCGCCGCCTGCTGCGCAGCCTGCGCTGCCGCCGTGACTGCGACCAGCGCCTCCGTGTCAGCTGGGGACCGCATCAGGTCGCCGGAATCATGGTCGCGCCTGGAGGCCGACGAGCTGCCAGCGGCCATCGTCTTTCACCCCATAGCGATCAAAGCTCTGCCGTCGTTGCGCGGGCTTGCTGGTCGAGCGGGCTTGCTGGTCGAGCGGGCTTGCTGGTCGAGCGGGCTTGCTGGTCTAGCGCCCTTGCGGGTCTATTCGTACCAGGTGCCTGCCCGGCAGAGGCCCGGAAGACAGCCGGCCGACCGTGACCGGCGCGGGGACGCCCGTGCCGCCGACCTTCGTTCCCTTCCGGAAGCCGCCGAACAGCAGCGACAACACAACCAGGACGATGACCAGTATCAGGAGCCACAGCAGGCACCCGGCGCGCCGGGGTCTGCGCCGCTGCCGCCGCTGTGCGCCCGGGCCAGTCAGCCATCTGCGGAAGCCTCCGCGCATGTCTCCTCCTGCCAGAAAGTCCGTAGCCGGTGCGGACAACCGCCATTCTGCCGGGCTTGCCGGCATAACTGTCGGCATAACTTAATGAGTCACTCGCATCCATCCGGGTAACTGAGGCGGCGGTGCGGGCCAGCCCGGCCGGCCCGATGTTACCGAGCGGAATGGACAGGAGGCCGTTAAATGGTCCGCATACCGGGAGGCCAGAGGTTGGCCGGGCGGCTGGCGGCGCTGGTGGTCGCAGCCGCCGCCGTGGTGATTCTGGTGCTCGTGCTGTCCGCGGTGCGCCTGCTGCCGCAACTGCGGAACCCGTTCGGGGAGACCACGACCGACCGCAGCGGTCCGGTGCTGCTGAAGTCGATCACGCGGCTGAGCCGTTACGAGGCGGCAAGCGGCTCGTTCCAGGTGGTAGTCGATCTGACCAGGCACGCCACCTTTATGCCCTCGTTCATCGAAGGCAGTCAGACGCTGTTCATCGGGCAGGGCACCGATATCGCGTTCGTCGACTTCTCGCAGCTGAAAGGCCGGGCCATTCAGGTGTCGCCGGACCGCACCGCGGTGACGCTGACGCTGCCGCCCGCGCGGCTTGAGCCGGCCGTGCTGAACGTCAGGCAGTCGTACGTGTACGCACAGCAGCAAGGACTCGTGGACCGCATCGGCAACTTCTTCGCCGGCAACCCCAATAGCCAGCAGCAGGTCTACGTCCTGGCGCAGCAGAAGATCGGCGCCGCGGCGAAGCAGAGCCCGCTCATCGCCGAGGCGCAGAAGAACACCCAGAACATGCTCAACGGCATGCTCCGCTCACTCGGATTCCGCCAGGTCACCGTGACCTTCGGCGCCACAACCACCGCCAAGCCGGGTCGCTGAGGCGGCTGCGGGCACGCCGCGTTTTTCGGCCCGGCAGTGATGGCGTGCGCCATCGGAGCTGGCTGCGTCAAGCCCGCCCGCTCTCCGGGCGGCGCGGGCGCTCACGGGCCGCAAGTGCGAAGCCAGGCCGGCATCCGGCCGGGAAGCCCGGCCAGGGCAATGGGGGTCCTCCGCCCGCACCAGAAGACCGGCGGATCCGCACGGGGCCGCCGGTCTTTCGAGCCAATGACGATGTCGGCTGATCTGCCCAGCACGGCGCTAGCCTGCGAGACTGGCGAAAAGCGGGTTCAGGATGCCGTGGCGGGCTAGCCCAAAGTCGCGTTAAGTACTGAAGCTAGCCCAGCGTCCTCCCCGGACCGCGGGGACGGCGGCTGCCCGCGGATAACTCAGGTCTGATCACACGAGTACGAGGACGACATGGCACTGGTCGACAACGCGGTCTACGTGGACGGGCGCCGCAGCGCCGATCCGCGCAGCCTGGACGAGACCTACGAGCTACTGCGGCAACGCCGCGGCATGGCGTGGATCGGCTTGTACCGGCCCGATGCCGACGAGATCCGTTCCGTGGCGCGGGAGTTCGACCTGCATCCGCTCGCCGTGGAGGACGCCATCAAAGCCCACCAGCGGGCCAAGCTTGAGCGCTACGGTACGACCTTGTTCACCGTCCTGCGCCCGGCGCGCTACCTCGATGACGAGGAGCGCGTGGAGTTCGGCGAGGTGCACGTCTTTACCGGCGAGGGCTTCGTGGTCACCGTCCGGCACGCCGAGGTCCCGGACCTCGGCCAGGTCCGTGACCGGCTGGAGCGGACTCCGGAACTGCTGCGGCTCGGACCAGAGGCGGTGCTCTACGCGATCCTGGACCAGGTCGTCGATGGATACGCTCCGGTCGTCGCTGGCCTGGAGAACGATATCGACGAGATCGAGGACCAGCTGTTCAAGGGCGACCCGGCAGTCTCCAGGCGGATCTATGAGCTGTCCCGCGAAGTGATCGAGTTCCAGCGCGCCACCCGCCCGCTGCTCGGCATGCTCAATTCACTCGAAGCCGGATTCGACAAGTACAACGTGGAGGTGGAGCTGCAACGGAACCTCCGTGACGTGCAGGATCACGCGATCCGCATCGTCGAGCGCGCCGACTCCTTCCGTGCGCTGCTGCAGAACGCGCTGACCGTGCAGGCGACGCTCGTCGGTCAGCAGCAGAACGACGAGATGCGCAGTCTCACCGAGACAAGCCTGACCCAGAACGAAGAAGTCAAGAAGATCTCCGCGTGGGCCGCGATCCTGTTCGCCCCGACGCTCGTCGGAACGGTCTACGGGATGAACTTCGACCGCATGCCCGAACTGCACTGGCCGTTCGGCTACTCGTACGCCCTCGGCCTGATGGTCGTCACCTCCGTCACCCTCTATCTCGTCTTCAAACGACGAAGCTGGCTTTAGTACCGAGGTCGTGTTCGCGTAGCCAGGCGGCCGTCCGCGGATAGCTGGCTGCCGGTACTGTCCGGCTTGCATACTGTCGATCGGAGTGATCACATGACTGACGAGAGTTCAGAGACGGGTGAGCAGGAAGCGAGGAACACCGTGCGACCGATGAGCAGCTATCTGGACTACTCCAAGCGGGACGACGCGGCGAGCGGGGGCGCCCGGATGATCCCGGTGAGCACCCCGAAGGGGACGTACCGGGTCTGGACGAAGCGGGTCGGCAACGATCCTGATCTCAAGCTGCTGCTGCTGCACGGCGGGCCCGGCGCGACCCATGAGTACCTGGAGGCCTGCGACAGCTACCTCCCCGCGGCGGGGCCGCGGCGGGGGTCGAGTACTACTACTACGACCAGCTTGGCTCGGGTTTCAGCGATCAGCCCGACGAGCCGTCCCTGTGGGAGCTCGACCGCTTCGTCGACGAGGTTGAGCAGGTCCGCCGCGCGCTCGGCATGGATCGGGACAACTTCGTGCTGTACGGCCAGTCGTGGGGCGGGATCCTCGCCATCGAGTACGCCCTTCGCCACCAGCAGCACCTGCGCGGCCTTGTCATCTCCAACATGATGGCCAGCGTCCCGGCCTACAACGCCTACGCCGAGCAGGTGCTGATGCCGGGGATGGACCAGGCGGCACTGGCCGAGATCAAGGCGCTCGAGGCCAGCGGCGAGATCGAGAATCCGAGGTACATGGAGCTGCTGAACGAGCAGCACTACGTGCATCACGTGCTGCGCATGCCGGTCGAAGACTGGCCCGATCCGGTGCAGCGCGGCTTCGCCCACATCAACCCCGCGATCTACGTGTCGATGCAGGGCCCGAGCGAGCTCGGCATCAGCGCCGACGCGAAGCTCGCGCACTGGGACCGGACCGTCGAACTCGCGTCGATCGAGGTGCCGGCCCTGGTCATCGGCGCCCGCTACGACACGATGGACCCGGCCCACATGGAGATGATGGCCGGCCGGCTGCCAGCCGGACGTTACCTGTACTGCCCGCAGGGCAGCCACCTGAGCATGTACGACGACCAGCAGATGTACTTCGCCGGCCTCATCGAGTTCCTGCACGGCATCGGAGGCCGGCCGCCGGCGCCCCCGGCTGGCTAACGGAGCGGCAGTATCAAGCCTTGTTTGAAGTCACAGGTAACACCCTGGTAACAGAGAGATAACATTTGAGATGGGCCGATCGGGGCCGACCGGGGCCGCCGGGCCGGGCGTGGTCGGGTAGCGTGCGTGGGGTGATCGAGACAACCTGGCTGGACGCCACCGCGCAAGCCGACCTGGTCCGCCGCGGCGAGGTCAGTCCCGCGGAACTGGTCGCAGCGGCCATCGCCCGGATCGAGGCGGTCAACCCGCAGCTGGACGCCGTGATCCGGACCCGGTTCGACCAGGCCAGGCGCGGCGCGGCCGGCGGCCCGCCCGAAGGCCCGTTTCACGGTGTGCCGATTCTTTTCAAGGACCTGGGCTGCACGGTGGCCGGCGAGCCCACCGCGTTCGGCCTCGGGCCGCTGCGTGATCTTGCCTGGCCGGTCACGTCCTACCTGGCGGAGCAGTTCCTGGCGGCTGGCTTCGTCCCGCTCGGCCGCACGAACGTGCCGGAGTTCGGCACCACGGTGACCACCGAGCCGCGGAGTTTCCCCGCTGCCCGCAACCCGTGGCATCCCGGTCATTCGACCGGCGGCTCGTCGGGCGGATCCGCGGCCGCGGTGGCCAGCGGCATGGTTCCGGTCGCGCACGGCAACGACGGCGGCGGATCGATCCGCATCCCGGCCAGCGAATGCGGGCTTGTCGGGCTCAAGCCGACCCGCGGGCGGGTGAGCCAGGGCCCGCTGATCGGGGAGGCCTGGGCCGGCGGCACCATCGACGGGGCGGTGACGAGGACGGTGCGGGACGCGGCAGGCGTGCTGGACGTGATCAGCGCGCGCATGCCGGGCGAGCCGTACTACCCGCCGCCGCTGCCGCGCCCGCTAGCCCAGGAGGTCGGCGCCGACCCGGGGCGGCTGCGGATCGGGGTGCTCGACCGGCCGGGCGGCGAGCAGTTCCTCGACGATCCTCAGTGCCGCGCCGCGGTGGCCGCCGCAGCCCGGCTGCTGGAGGCGCTCGGCCACCACGTCGAGGAGTCCGCGCCCGCGGCCATGTTCGAGCCGGAGTTCATCGGGCATTTCACCGCGATCATCGCCGCCGACGTGGAGGCGACGTTCCAGGCGTTCGAGGGCCTGCTCGGCCGCCCGGTCGGCGAGGACGAGATCGAGCCGCGCAACGCGGCCTACCGGCAGGCCGGCCGTGCGCTCGGCGCCGTGGCGTACCTGCAGAGCCGGGCGTGGCTCGGCATGTGGGCGCGGCGGATGGCGGACTGGTGGTCCGGCCATGACCTGCTGGTGACGCCCACCCTGGGCGCCCCGCCGCCCGAGCTTGGCTGGTTCACCGCGGACGGGCCGCAGGCCGAGGGGCCGCGGATCGTCAGCTTCATCCCGTACACCGCGCAGTTCAACATGACCGGCCAGCCTGCCGTGAGCCTGCCGCTGCACGCGGCGCCCGGCGGCCTGCCGGTCGGTGTGCAGCTGGTGGCCGGCTACGGCCGCGAGGACCTGCTCGTCCGGGTGGCCAGCCAGCTTGAGCAGGCCGCGCCCTGGGCCGGGCGCCGGCCGCGGATTCACGCCGGGTAGAACGGGGCGGGGTCCGGGGCCTGCACCCGCGCGGCGTAGGCGAGCTGGTCGTCCGGCTCGCCCTGGGCGGCCAGTTCGGCCGCGACGGCCTGGCCGTACTGCGCGACCTCCCGGCCGGCCCGCGCCTGGTCCCAGCCGAGCTCGGCCGCCATCAGCGCCGCGGCCTGCCCGGCCGCGGCCATGCCGCGGTCGCGGGTCTCGATCGCGATCCTGGTCCGGCGGGCCAGCACGTCGTCCAGCCGCACCGCGCCCTCGTGCGTGCAGGCGTAGACGATCTCGGCCGCCAGGTAACCGCCGGATCCGGCAACCGGCTGCCCGAGTTCCGGCCGCCTGCCGATCAGCTCAAGCAGGTCGTCGACGCAGCCGCCGTACCGGCCGAGCAGCCGCTCCAGCTGGCCGGCGGACAGCTCGTGGCCGGCCGCCAGCCGCTCCCTGGCCTGCCAGCGCTCCGGGTACCCGGCCGCGCCGAGCAGCGGGACCCGGCTGGTCCGGGACGGCGCGATCTCCCCCAGATCGCGGGCGGCGGCGTCGATCAGGTCGCGGGCCATCACCCGGTAGGTGGTGAACTTGCCGCCCGCGATGGCCGAGACCCCCGGCCTCGAGGTGTCGACGGTGTGCTCGCGGCTCAGCTTCGCGGTATCCCCGCCGCCCGCCGCGACCAGCGGCCGCAGGCCGGCGAAGACGCCCTCGATGTCACCGGCCCCGATCGGATCCCGCAGCATCCGGTTGACCTTGGCGAGCAGGTAGTCGATGTCCGCCCGGCTCGTTGCCGGGTGTCCGGGGTCATGCGGCCACTCGGTGTCGGTGTCGCCGATCAGCCAGTGCTCGCCCCACGGGATCACGAACAGCACGCTGCGCTCGGTCCTGGTGAGCAGCCCGGTGTCCATCCGGATCCGGTCCCGCGGGACCACGATGTGCACGCCCTTCGACGGCCGGACCCGCAACTGCCCGGCCGTCCCGCTGCCGTCGCCCGCCGGGCCGGCCCCATCAGGCCCGCCGTTGGCCCAGGCCCCGGTGGCCAGCACCACGTGACGGCCGCGGATCAGCAGATCGGTTCCGTCCAGCAGGTCACGGGCCCGGACGCCGGTCACCCGCCCGCCCGCGGCCGCCAGGCCGTCCATCCGGATGTTCGTGGCCAGCGCCGCCCCGTGCGCCGCGGCGGTCCTGGCCAGGAACGCGACCATCCGCGCATCGTCTTCCTGCGCGTCATAGAACTGGACCGCCCCGACGAACGCGCCGGGGTCCAGGGCCGGGGCCAGCCGCAGCGCTCTCGTTTTCGTGAAATGACGTGCCCGCGGGACCGCCCGCCGCCCGCCCATCGTGTCGTAGAGCAGCAGCCCGGCCGCCACGTACGGCCGCTCCCACCAGCGATGCGTCAGCGGCCAGAGAAACGGCACCGGCCTGACCAGGTGCGGGGCAAGCTCGGTCAGCAGCAGCCGGCGCTCCCGCAGCGCCTTCCTGACCAGCCCGAAGTCGAGCATCTCCAGGTAGCGCAGGCCGCCGTGGATGAGCTTGCTCGATTTGCTCGACGCGCCTGCCGCATAGTCACGCGCCTCGATCAGGGCGACGGACAGGCCCCGGGTCGCAGCGTCCAGCGCCGCCCCGGTCCCGGTCACGCCGCCGCCGACGACCACGATGTCGAACACCTGGCTGGCCATCCGGTCCCGCGACCACGCCCGGTGCGCCGGGCTCAGCGCACCCGGGCTCAGCGCACCCGCGCCAATGCCGCCGGGGCCAATGCCGCCGGGGCCAATGCCGCCGGAGCCAATGCCGCCGGAGCCAGGGCCGCCGGGGCCAGGGCCGGATCCGCCGGGAGCTCCCGCCGTCATGACGGGCTCCCGCCCCCGCCGGGACCAGCGCCGGGGGCAGCTGCCTGCCACCCGGCCACTGACCGGGACAGCACTGCCTCCCAGTTGGAACGAGCCTTCGCGCGGGCTGCCTCCGGCAGGGCTGGCGTCACCCGCCCGCCCGCGTCGAACGGCAGTCGCCCGAGGGCCGGCAGGTCCCACAGCCCGGTGCCGAGCCCGGCCAGCGCACCGGCCCCGAGCGCGGTCGCCTCGGTCACCGCCGGCCGCTCCAGCGCGATACCCGCCAGGTCGGCGATGGCCTGCAGGACCGAATCGTTGCGGCCGAGGCCGCCGTCCACCCGGACCAGCTCAAGCGGCCCGGGCAGCCCGCGCCGCACGGCATCGACGGCGTCGGCGATCTGGTGCACCACGCCCAGCATGGCCGCCTCGGCTATATCGGCCCCGGTGCTCGACGCGTCCAGGCCGATGATGTCCGCCCGCGCCGCCGGTGCCCACCGGGGCGTGCCAAGCCCGAACAGCGCGGGCACGCACCACAGCCCGCCGGCCGGACCGGCTCCCGCCGCATGCAGCCCGGCCCGGTCCCGCCCCGCGCCGTCACGTATAGCCGGCCATTCCCCGTCGGCCACCACCCCGAGCTGGCGCAGCCAGGACACCACGCCGCCCGCGTTCGGCACGAACCCCTCCAGCGCGTACGCGGTCCCGGTAGCCAGCTGCCACGCGCAGCTGGCCACTACCCCGGCAGGCACGACGGCCGGCCGCGACGCCCCCGCGTGGCACCAGAGGAACGCGCCCGTGCCCAGGGTCAGCTTCGCCATGCCCTCGGTCCAGCAGCGCTGGCCGAACAGCGCGCCCTGCTGGTCGCCGATGCTGGCGGCGACGACCGCACGCCCGCCGAGCACGTCCGGGTCGGTGACCGCGAGCCTGCCCGCGGTCGGCGCCATCGCGGGCAGCATCCGCGCCGGGATGCCGAACAGGTCGAGCAGCCAGGGGTCCCAGGCCAGCGCCGAGGCGCCGAACAGCATCGTGCGCGCCGCCATCGACGGCTCGGTGACGTGCGTGGCCCCGCCGCTGAGGTTCCAGGTGAGCCAGCAGTTGACGTCCCCGAACAGGAGCAGGCCGGCCTCGGCCGCCGCGCGCGCCCCCGGCACCTGGTCGAGCACCCAGCGGAGCTTCGGCGCGCTGAACGCGGCCTCAAGCGGCAGCCCCGTCCGGTCCCTGATCTCGTCGGCGTGGCCGGCTGCCCGCAGCCGCTCGCACAGGCCGGCCCCGCGGCCGTCCCGCCAGCTGATCGCCGGGTATACCGGCTGCCCGGTGGCCCGTTCCCACACCACGAATGTCTCGGTCTGCGCGGCCAGGCCGATCCCGGCGACATCCGCCCAGCTCGCCGCCGCGCGGCCGAGCGCGCAGGTGGCGGCTTCTGCCGCGCTGCGGAAGATCTCCTGCGGGTCGTGCTCGACCCAGCCGTCCGCCGGGAAGTACGAAGCGACCGGGCGGCTCGCCTGCGCAAGCACCCGCAGCTCGCCGTCGAATACCACGCACCGGCTGGACGAGCTGCCCTGGTCGATCGCAACCAGGACGGTCACCGCGGCATCACCCGATCACCGCGTCACGCCGCCGGGCCTGCCGCCCGCAGCACCTCGCGGACCTGCCCGGCGACCGACGGGCCGCCCGGCAGCCTGCCCTCGAAGATCGCGCCGCCGATGGTGAACCCCCAGGCCCCGGCGGCCGCCAGCGCCTCGATCTGCGGCAGGCCGGCCACCGACCCGGCCGCGATCACCGGCCCGCTCGATGCCGCGACCACCGCCCTGGTCAGCTCCGCGGCGTCGGCGGTCGGGTGCCGGTACGCGAGCAGGTCAAGGCCGGACACGCCGGGCAGCGCGGTGATCTGCCCGGCGCTGTCCGCGATCTCGGCGATCTCGCCGGTCAGCACGCTCGGATGCCCGGTCACCATGCCGGGGAACGGGCAGTACCGCGCGCTGCTGCCCGCGAGCACCCGGCAGCCGTCGGCGGGATGCGTGCCGCCGAGCACCCAGTCGACGCCGATCTCCGCTGCGGCGGCCACCGAGCGCAGTTCGTCCGCCCGGCTGGTCGACACGACTTCCAGCATCACTTCCAGCCCGTCATTCTGGGCTTTGACGCAGATGTCGCGGAGCACCGGTACCGGCGCCCCGATGTCCTTGAAGCCGACGTACCGGAGCCCGGTCCCGCGCAACTCCTCGTACACCGAGAGCGGATCATCGACGGTGCGGTCGTGATGGGTGAGCATGAAGACGAACTCGATCACCGTAAGCTCCCGAGCGGATCATCGACGGTGCGGTCGTGATGGGTGAGCATGAAGACGAACTCGATCACCGTAAGCTCCCGGTCGCTGGGGTGTTGGCGGGACTGGATGCAGTGGTGCTTGCCGGGGTGGCGGCAGTGCCGTCCGGCTGGCCGGCTGGCTGTAGCTGGCCGGCTGGCAGTAGCTGGCCGATTCCCTCGATGACGTAGTCGGGCTGGACCGGCGGGCCGGCCAGATCGCGTGGCGTGGTGGCTCCGGACAGGACCAGGACGCTTGTCATGCCGAGCGACCGGCTCATCGACACATCCGTCGACAGCCGGTCGCCGACGATCGCGGTGCCGCCCGGCGGCGCGGCCAGCCGCCGCAGCAGTTCGGCCGCCATGTGCTCGCCCGGCTTGCCCATGATCGCCTCGGCCCGGGTCTCGGTGCAGGCCTCGACCGCGGCGAGCATGGCCCCGCAATCCGGCCAGCCGCCGTCCGGCGTCGGGCAGAACGGGTCCGGGTTGGTGCCGACGATCGCCGCGCCGAAGTGCCGGACCGCCCGGTAGGCGAGCAGCAGCTTCGGGTAGCTGAACGTGCGGTCGAACGAGACCACGACCACCCCGGCGGCGGCCGGCTCGCTGGTCACCGTGATCCCGGCCGCGGCCAGCGTCTCGTCCACCAGCGGCTCGGCCACGGTCAGCACGGCCGCGCCGGGATGCCGCCGCCGCAGGTATCCGGTCAGCACGCCGAGCGGGGTGACCACGTCGGCCTCGGCCGCCGGTATGCCGAGGCTGGACAGCCGCGCCGCGTAGCTCGCCGCCGACCGCAGCGGGTTGTTGGTCAAGAAGACCAGCCGAGAGCCGCTCCGCCGGATCCTGCGCACCGTCGCCGCGGCGCCGGGCAGCAGTGCGTCGCCCAGGTAGACGGTGCCGTCAAGATCGAGCGCGTAGCCATCGAAGAGCCGGTCCGGCCGCCGCAGGCCAGCCATTGGCGGTGCCGCCTCGCGTGGCCCGGCCTGGTCTGGCTCGGCCTGGTCCGGCTCGGCCTGGTCCGGCTCGGCCTGGTCCGGCTCCGTCACCCCGGATGCCGTCATGGCCGCCCCGTGCGCACGGCCGCCGTGCTGGCTGCCGTCATGGCTGCCCAGTGAGCACGGCTGCGTCGGCGAGCACCTGGTCGACATCGTCTTCCTCCCAGCAGCCGAGCAGCATGGCCAGGTCCGCCACGCCGAACCGGCGCCGGAGCAGCGCGCAGTTGGCCACCGCCCAGCGCGCCTCGCCGTCGCCGACCGGATCGGGCAGTGCGCCGAACCGTACCGGCAGCCCGGCCGAGCCCAGCGCGCTGGCCAGCTCAGCCGGTCCGGTCAGCAACTCGCCGAGCGCGGCGTCGTGGCTGGCCCAGCCGGCCCGCAGGCCGGCCAGCGGGTCGGTGTCGCCTGCCGCGAGCACCGCCAGCTTCCGCGCGTAGTCGGCGAAGCACCCGGCGGCCATCCCGCCGTCCGGATCGATTCCCTTGAAAGCCGCGCTAATCCGGTCCCTGGCCTGGTCGGGGTCCGGGATCGCAGGCGGCAGGTCCAGCGCCCCGCCGGCGATCCGGCGGCGGACGTGCGCCCAGGTAGCGGCGGCGACGATGCTGGCGACGCCGACCTTCGTGCCGTGGAAGCTGCCATCACGCCCGCGGGCGGTTTCGGCCATCTCGAGCAGGTGGCTGACGGCGTGTTCCATGCCAGAGCTTGGCGCTGTCGAGCCTGCCACGCCCATCGCGATGCCGCTGAGGGTAAGCATGCGGGCCAGCTCGGCCAGCCTGGACGACAGCCGCGTTTCCGCGGCAGTGTCGGCCCGGGAGGACGACCCCCCGGAACCCCCCGCGAGCGTCTCCGGGGAACGGCCACCTTGGCGAGCCGCCGCGCCAGCGTGGCCGGCCAGGCTCGCGGCTAGCGTGAACAGCCGGGCGCCGTGCCGTCGGCTGAGCCCGGCCACCGCCTGGTCGTAGGACGGGTCGGCGCCAACGGCCCCGGCCAGGTACCAGTCCGCCGTCGAAGTGAACATTGCGGCCAGGTCGCCTGCCCCGGCCCGGTTCAGCCCGGCCGGGGCCGCGGTCAGGATCGACGGGTCGATCAGCAGCGTGTCCGGCCAGCGGGTCGCGGTGGTGCGCTTGACCCCGTGCCTGAGCAGCACGGAGAACGGGTCGGCGTAGCCGTTGACGCTCGTCGCGGTCTGCACGGCGACCAGCGGCATGCCGTTGCCCGCAGCGGCCTTGCCGATGTCGGTGATCGTCCCGGATCCGATGGTGACCACGCAGCCGGCCCCCCTGGCCGCCTGGCAGGCCGCTGCCACGGTCGGCTCGTCCGCGTGCACCTGCCCGTCCGGCGGGCCGAGGGTGACCCAGTCGACGCCGAAACCGCGGCCGAGCACCTCGGTGGCCTCGGCCTGCAGGTCCCGGCCTGCCACCGTCATCGGCGTCGCGGCGGCCAGCACGACCGCGCCTGCGCCGGACCCGGGGAACTCAGCGACCGCGCGGGCCAGTTCGTCCAGCGCGCCGTCGCCCTCGATGATCCGGCCCAGGTCGAGCGACCGCAGCCGGGCAGCGCCGGGCGAGGCGGCGAGCTCACCGCGCAACTCGTCAAGGTCAAGCCGGACCGGCTCGGCCGGGTTCAGCGGACCTTGTCCCGGCGGGTTCAGCGGACCTTGTCCCGGCGGGTTCAGCGGACCTTGTCCCGCCGGGTTCACCGGACCTGATCCGGCCGGGTTCACCGGGCTGGCTCCGCCGTGCTCCTGGGTACTCATTTGCTCATCTAACCGGCTTTGCGGTGCTCATCGGCACGGCTCCGGGATGCTCGGCCGCCTGGCCAGGGTGCTGGCTCGGCTGCGCGGGCTCCATCGGGGTCACGCCAGCGCCCCCTCGGCGCCGTCGTACAGCGCGCGGTACTGGGCATACCGCTCCACGTAGACGCCGCGGGTCCGCTCGTCCGGCTGGTAGGCCCGCGGCGCGACCGCCACCGTCCTGGCCACCGCGTCCGCGGCGTCGGCGAACGTTCCCGCAGCCAGGCCCGCGAGCACCGCCGCGCCAAGTGCGGTCGGCTCACCGGCCAGCACGGGCTGGATCGTCCGGCCAGTCACGTCGGCCTTGATCTGCAGCCACAGGTCGCTGCGGGCGCCGCCGCCGACCACCCGGATCTCACTGCCGCCAAGGCCGAGCGCCGCCAGCCGCCCGAGCACGTCGTTCAGCGCGAACGCACAGCCCTCAAGCACCGCCCTGGCCAGGTGACTGCGGTCGTGGTTCATGCCGAGCCCGGCGAACACGCCGCGCATCCGGTCGTTCCACCTCGGCACGGTCGCCCCCGAGATGGCTGGCAGGAACAGCACGCCGTCCGCGCCGGCCGGCGCCGCGGCCGCCTGCGCGAACAGCCCGGCCTGGTCGGTGCCGAGAATGGCCCGGGCGCACCAGAGCGTGCAGCCGCCAGAGACGAACCCCGGGTTCTCCACAAGCAGCAGCCCGGTGATCGCGTGCGCGTGCGTCTCCACCACGCGCTCAGCGTCGAAGACCGGACTCGGCGCGGTCACAGCCACCGGCTCTGCCGTCCCGGTCACGTCGGCGACCAGCCCTGGCGTGATCGCCCCGGCCCCGATGCACGCGGCGTGCTCGTCGCCGGTCCCGGTCACCACGGCGCAGTCCGCGGTGAGCCCGAGCTCGGCCGCCGCCGCGGCCGTCAGCGTCCCGGCGACCTGCGCGGACGGCCGGATCTCGGCCAGCAGCCCGGGATCCAGGCCGGCCGCCTGCAGCATCCCGTTGTCCCATTGGCCGGTACGGACGTCATAGAGCAGTGTGGACGAGGCATTGGCGTGGTCCTGCGCGAGCACGCCGGTCAGCCAGCCGAGCAGGTAGCCGCCGACCGGCGGGAAGGACCTGGCCTGACGGAAGAGTGCGGGCTCGTTGTCGCGCAGCCACATCAGCTTCGGCGCGATATGCGACGCGTCGCAGTTCAGCCCGGTGGTGCCGAAGATGCGGTCGGTGCCAAGCTGGCCGGCCAGTTCGGCTGCCTGGCCGGTGGCCCTGCGGTCCAGCCAGATGATGGCCGGGCGCAGCGGGCGCAGCTTGGCATCGACCGGGACGACCCCGTCCACCTGCGCCGCCAGCCCGAGGTGGGTCACCTGCGACGGCCGGACGCCGGTGCTTGACATCAGCCGGCGGACGGCCTGGGTCAGGCACCGGGTCCAGTCGGCCGGGTCCTGCTCGGCCCAGCCGCTGGCCGGATGGCTCATCGCGCAGCCGTATCCGGCCGACCCGATGGTCCGCCCGTCCGGGTCGAGCAGGACGGCCTTCACGCTCTGCGACCCGATATCCGCCCCGATCAGGTAGCTCATGGCCGCGCCCCGGCCGGCCGGCTCATGGCCGGGCCCCGGCCGGCTGGCTGGCTCATGGCCGGGCCCCGCCCGGCTGGCTCATCGCCGCCTCGGTCAGCTGGCCCATCGCCGGGCACCTCATCCGGCATCCTCGCTTTCCTCCGCACCCGATCCAGTCCCGGCCGGCCGCCTGAGCACTGTGCGCCGCCAGGCGGCATCGGCCTGGCCCGCGCAGCACCGGGACCCCACCAGCCGCAGCAGCCGCACCGCTCCGGCGGCCAGCCCGGCCAGCGTGCTCCCGGGCGGCGGACCTGGCCCGGTCACCGGGCCAGGCGCCGCCTGCTGCTTCGCGCCGATGCTCACAGCCCTTCGTTGATGAGCCGCCCGGCAGACTCGTACTTCTCCCGGTTCCTGTTCTTGAGGTAGAACGCGCCGGCCACCCCGAGCGCGACCACCAGGAGGTCGATCGGCCCGAGCCAGTTCGCGTAGCCGTACCCGCTGCCGAGGAACGAAATGTTGTCGAAGAGCAGGAAGACGACGAAGGCCTGGGATAGGAACGACAGCGCCGGCGCCAGGATGGTCCGCCACCAGTGCACTTCGTCCTCATGGTGCCGCCGGAAGTAGAGCAGGATGCTCAGCGAGACGAGCGCCTGCACGGACAGGATCACGATCACGCCCATCACCGCCATCAGCCCGTACAGCTGAATGTAGGCCTGGTGGGTGGGGTCATTCGTGCCGGTGAACAGCGCGAAGCCGAGGACGATCAGCGCAGCGATCACCGACTGCGTGATCGACGCGATGTGCGGGCTCTTCCACCGGGGATGCGTGCGGCCCAGCGACCTCGGCAGCAGCCCTTCGCGGCCCAGCGAGTAGAAGTACCTGGCCGTGGTGTTGTGGAAGGCCATTCCGCAGGCGAACGACCCGGTGATGATCAGATAGCTGAGCAGCGACCCTACCCACCGGCCGGCGATCGCGTTCGCGGGGTTCAGGTAGTAATGCGCCGGATCGCTCTGCGCCGCCGCCGCGGCGGCGTTCACCGTCGAGTACCCGGCGAACGGGGCCCAGCTGGTGATGATGTAGAAGATCCCGAGGCCGATCACGGAGATGTACATCGCGCGCGGCACGATCCGCTTGGGATCCTTGGATTCCTCGCCGTAGTTGGGCGCCATCTCAAAGCCGACCCACGACCAGAACGCGAAGAACAGGCCGATGCCGATGGCGCCCGCCGCCACGCCGTTCGAGGCGGGCAGCGCCTTGAACGCGTTAACCGGGTTGATCGCGGCGGCCGGCAGGTGGCCGTGCGCGAACATGAACCCGTCGAAGATCAGTAGCATCACGATCTCGGTGATCAGCCCGATGCCCAGCACGATGCTGGACAGCCGGATGTCGAAAAAGGCCAGGACCGAGATGATCACGACCATGGCAAGCGCCAGCCAGGGCCAGCCGACGTTGACGCCGAACTGTGCCAGCTTCAGGTTGAGGAAGTAGGCGAAGCCGCCGCACAGCGACGCCTCGAACACCGAGTAGGCCAGCAGCGAGCCGAACCCGGTGCCCATGCCGATCTCCCGGCCGAGGCCGTGGCTGATATAGGAGTAGAAGCCGCCCGCGGTCGTCTTCTTGCGCGCCATCGCGACATAGCCGACCGAGAAGATCGTCAGCACTATCGTCGCGAACAGGAAGGCGGCGGGTGCGCCGACGCCGTTGCCGAAGCCGACCACGAGCGGCGTGTTGAACATCATCGCCGAGATCGGCGCGGAGCCGGTCACGGTCAGGAACAGCACCCCGAAGATGCCTATCGCGTGCTTGCGCAGCTTCGGGACGTCCTCGCGCTTCGAGACGTCCAGGCTTTCCGCCAGGCGGCCTGCCCCGGAACCGCCGGGGGCGCCGTCGCCGCCGCCGGTTCCTGTTTGCTCTCGGATATCCGACATGCAGCCAGCCTCCTAGCGGGCCGGGCCTCGTTCCGCACGATGGCGAGCGAGGCACAACGGGGGGTTTAGCCGGACCTGCCGGCATTTACGGTCGGACCCATGATGACGACAAGCGGCCGGTTCTGGGCGTCCGGCATCCTGTGGCGTGCTGCGGGCAGACGGTGCGCGGCGAGATCGCCAGAGACCGTTGAACGGCGTCATCGGCACGCTCCTGTCGCCCGACGGACCCCGACCGTAACATGATGATTTCTGGGCTGACAAGACTTTCGGTCAGCAGAAAATAGCCCATATCTGCCTCTTGACTATTAGGTCAGACCGATCAATGATTTGGTCTGTTATGGGTTGGGGCGGCTGCCGGTGACGAGGGCAGGGCGATGCACGATTACGACGTCTTCAGCATGCAGTCCAAGGCCGAGGTGCTGGCGAAGTCCCGCGAGTTCTGGAACCCCGGCAAGACCGACTTCTGGGCCGAGACCGGCGTCGATCTCGTCATCGACCGCCGGGAGAGCTACTTCATCTGGGATATGTCCGGCCTGCGCCTGATCGACGTGCACCTGAACGGCGGGACCTACAATCTGGGCCACCGGAATCCGGAACTCGTCGAGGCCATCACCACCGGCATGCGCTCCTTCGACATCGGCAACCATCACTTCCCGTCCAGCGCCAGGGCGGCGCTCGCCGAGGCCCTGATCCGATCCGCGCCGCCGAACCTCACCAAGGTGGTCTACGGCAGCGGCGGCGGCGAGGCGATCGACATCGCGCTGAAGACCGCGCGGCACGCCACCAAACGGCGCAAGATCGTCTCGATCGTCAAGGCGTACCACGGGCACACCGGGCTGGCCGTCGCTACCGGCGACGACCGGTTCTCCCGGCTGTTCCTGTCCGACCGGCCGGACGAGTTCAGCCACGTGCCGTTCAACGACCTCGGCGCGATGGAGGCGGCGCTGTCCGGCCGGGACGTGGCCGCGGTGATCATGGAGACGATTCCGGCCACGTATGGTTTCCCGCTGCCCGCGCCGGGTTACCTGGAAGCGGTCAAGGCGCTCTGCGAGCGGCACGGCACGCTCTACATCGCCGACGAGGTGCAGACCGGGCTGATGCGCACCGGCGAGATGTGGGCGATCACCAAGCACGGCATCGAGCCGGACATCCTGGTCACCGGCAAGGGGCTGTCCGGCGGCATGTACCCGATCGCGGCCGTGCTGGTCAGCGAGCCGTGCGCGGGCTGGCTCACCGAGGACGGCTTCGCGCACATCTCCAGCTTCGGCGGCGCCGAGCTCGGCTGCGTCGCGGCGCTGAAGACGCTGGAGATCTGCAGCCGCCCGGAAACCAGGTCGATGGTGCACTACATCGCCGACCTCATCGGCCGCGGGCTGCGGGCGATTCAGGCGTCCTGCCCGGACTGGTTCACCGGCATCCGGCAGAACGGCGTGGTGATGGGCCTGGAGTTCGATCACCCGGAGGGGGCCAAGTACGTGATGCGGCACCTGTACCGGACCGGGGTCTGGGCGATCTTCTCGACCCTGGATCCCCGGGTGCTGCAGTACAAGCCGGGCCTGCTGATGACCCCGGAGCTGTCCGAGGAACTGCTTGAGCGGACCGAGGCGGGGATCGAGCGCGCCCGGGCCGAGGTGCGGCGGAGCCCGGCCAGGAGCCGTCGATGACTCCGCCCGGCCCGGAGCCCCCGGTGACGGCGGCCCGGGCGGCCAGCGGGCCTGCCGCCGCCAGCGACACTGCTGCGGACCCGCTTGCCGCCGCCGGGTATACGGCAGCGGACTGGCCTGCCGCCAGCGGTCCCGCCACCGGCGGGCCTGCCGCCGGCGGTCCTGCCGCGACGCACCGGGCCCGGCAGATGCTGGCCAGGGCGCACTGGGCCGCGGGCGCCTTCGCCGGGTACGACCGGGCATCCGTGCTGCGGATCGCCGAGGCGGTAGCCGCGGCAGCCCACTGCCAGGCCCGCCGCTACGCCGAATGGGCCGTCAAGGAGACCGGGTTCGGCGTGGCGGCGCACAAGACCATGAAAAACGAGGCCTGCTCGCTTGGTGTCTTCGAGCGCTACCGGGACGAGGATTTCGTCAGTCCCCGCGTGGACGCGGATGCCAAGATCGTGTCGCTGCCCAGGCCGGCCGGCGTCATCCTGGCCCTCACTCCGTCCACCAACCCGGTGTGCAGCGTGTTCTTCAAGGTCATCCTGGCGCTGCTGACCCGTAACGCGATCGTGGTCAGCCCGCACCCGATGGCGAAGGACTGCTGCGGCGACGCCGCCAGGCTGCTCGCCGATACCGCCGCCGCGGCCGGCGCCCCGGAAGGGACGATCCAGGTAGTGCAGGACGTGACCGTCCCGCTGATCGAGGCGCTGATGGCGGACCCGGTGACCGGCGTCATCGTGGCCACCGGCGGGACCGCGGTCGTGCGGGCCGCGCACCGGTCCGGGAACCCGGCCCTCGGCGTCGGTCCAGGCAACGTGCCCGTCCTCGTTGACGCCACCGCGGACCTGGCCGCGGCCGCGCAGCTGATCACCGACAGCAAGGCGTTCGACAACGCGGTGCTCTGCACGAATGAGTCGGTGCTCATCATCGAGAACGCGGCTGCCGGCCGGCTGCTCAGGGAAATGCAGCGCCGGCAGGCCGTGCTGCTCGACGAGGCAGGCAGGGACAGGCTGCGCGACTACCTGTTCCCGGCCGGCCGTCTCAACGGCGAGGCGATCGGCAAGGACGCCGCCTGGATCGCCGCCCGGGCCGGGCTGCGCGTGCCGCCGCGGACCCGGGTGCTGCTCGCGCCGTTTGACCTGGTGCTGCCGGAGGAGCCGCTCGCCCGCGAGAAGCTCTGCCCGGTGCTCGGCGTGGTCAGGGCCGAGTCGGCGGCCCGGGGGATCGAGGCCGCGCGCGCCGTGATCCGGATCGGCGGCGCCGGGCACTCGGCCGCCGTGCACAGCCATGACCCGCAGACCATCATGCGATTCGCCGAGCGGGTCCCGGTGCTGCGGGTCGCCGTCAACGCGGGCAACAGCACCGGCAGCGCCGGCCTGGACACCAACCTGGCGCCGTCCATGACGCTGGGCACCGGGTTCGCCGGGCACAGCTCGATCGGCGAGAACCTGGAGCCCCGCCATCTGGTCAACTGGACCAGGGTCGCCTACCGCTCCGCGGCGGACGCGCCGTTCCACGACTTCGGCGGGATCAGCTTGGGGCAGCCGCCGGACGGCCCGGTCCCGGCCTACCCGGTGGCGTCGAACCTGCCGGGATCTGCGCCGTCTAGCCCGGCCGGCCCGCGGCCTGTCCCTGGCACCAAGCCTGGCGCCAGCCCGCAGCAAGCCAGCGACGCGGTCCGCGAGCAACTCCGTGCGCTGATCATCGAAGAGCTACAGCAGCTCATCAAGGGGTGACGGATGGCCGAGCTGCGATCGTTCATCTTCCTTGACCAGCTGCAACCGCAGACCATGTGC